>Ga0137362_10000340_pt1 | contig 23267 bp, 22 predicted proteins | sample MadtaG_2_FD_104801 | JGI IMG/M metagenome (GOLD analysis project Ga0137362, IMG submission 104801) | Vadose zone soil microbial communities from Angelo Coast Range Reserve, California, USA - Mad1_100_16 metaG | ecosystem: Environmental > Terrestrial > Soil > Vadose zone | place: USA: California... | reverse complement strand
TTGATGGGAATGGGCAGGGGCGGAGGGGGAAGGCAGCTTCTGGTGTTCCCACAGGCTACGTGCCGGCGGAAAATCGCGGTGTCGTATCTAGGTAGTAGGTATTGTACTTGTACGCCCCTCCGATATCATGATACACATTATACACGGTCCACAACAGCGAGGAAGATTATATACACGATTCGAGGGCTATCAACCAGTCTCTCCCCTCTTCTGTTGCTCTCGTTTCCATCGCTTTTTCTGTTCTGACGCAGAAGATTTGTTGCCGAATATGAAAGCACTCGTGCGCTTGTCGGCTCCAGTTTTTCTAGAAATCACGGTTGGGCCTGCAAATGTGATCTTGGATATCGCCAAAGATCGGGGTTACGGACCGTGCTAGTTAGTGTTTCAAAAAGCCACTTACCACCCAGAGGCCCCAAACGCCCACCAAACCCGTGCATGCTGAATAAATTATGGCGAGACTTCCGGCGCCAGTGGTATTATATGAGAGGAAGGCGCTCAGAAGTGAGAAAGATGCTATGGGCACGATAAGTGGGTGAGTTGGCGGTCCCTTCTTGTCGCGCTGAGGCAGGGCAGCCGCTGGGGAAGGGGAAGGAATCTGCAGATAATTTCATTTTAGTATGAGGGAGGGGCTGACTGAGAATATTCCGGGGGAAATGAAACGAGGTCACATTGACAACGAGGCCAACGGCCGAAAATGCCAATAGAAGGCCGAAATGCAATGCCAAAAACGACTCCAGTGGCGTCATTATCTGTTGAGATTGGCCAATGGCGAAGAGCAGCATGCGGGGGAAGAATATGAGGGCACACGACCATAAAAACAAGCTGGAGTCATGGAGATGGATCAAGATTGTCAAATTGCTCATCAACCGATAGCCGCACGACGAACATGCCAGACGCTGCCCAGGTCCAAGAAGTAGTCGTGCCCTCCCTGAAATCTTCAGAATTTGTTGTAAGTGGTACTGGGCCAGGATCTACAAATGCATCTAGTGGGCTTGAAGATGCTCGACGCTTGTTGGATAAATCGTCCAGCTCGAATTCTGAGGACATGAGGGAAGTGATGGATGGCTAACTTGAATCTCCTGCTGCGCGTTATGTCATGATAGTGGAGTCACACGACACATTGTCGTCGCGTCACATGCCGCAGATACAAATGTAGCAGATACAAAGAAAAAGGGTGGACACATGCAATACTAAATATATGACAATAAAGTCGTTCCTGACTACATTTGTCCTCACCATCCACCCGACCCTGTTCCCCAGCCGCCATCGTTCTGGATGAGCGCTGCTCGCTGCTGGTTCATCCCTACCGGATCAGACTGTCCAAATCCAGCGGAGGGTGGTGCATTTCTCTGGCCAAACGGTGTTTGATATCCGGCCAGGGGCGTCTGGGCATATCCGGTCTGGGCTGGCGTTGCGTGTCCTGCCATCGCAGAAGGGTGGACGCTTTGTCCACCATAGGGGTTTGGAGTACGCCCAGTTTGCCGTATAGATGCACGCCCCGGGGTTGCCATCCCTGACAAAGCTGGCGTACGACCTGGTGTGCGCGCCGTATATGGAGTCTTTCCACCAGCACCGCTCCCCAGATTCTGAGAATCGTGTATCTGACGAAGTTTGAAAGCGTCACAGAGTTCTGGAACACCAGTCGCAGGAGTTTCGAAGAGGTAAAAGGCCTCAGGGGTAACACGAACAGGCTAACAGAAATTAAGACGGCCGTGTGTAGCTGACAGCAAAGACACGCACCCAAGTTTGAACCGTTGAGCTCTTGTTGGCCAAGAAACAAAGGTTGAAGTGGCCAGGACGCTTCCGGTTGAGGGTGAACCCATATGCGCTCTTTGATGGGTTCGCAGCGACAAAGTTCTTCAAGAAAAGATCTAATGAGTCAAGCAGATGAGATGGGTACTTCAGGGATCAAAGAAATACGGACGAAGTTCATCCTCTGGACCCGGTTTGAATTTTTCGAATGCCATAAGCTCTTCGACACGACGAGCCAAAGCTTGGACATGGTTGACGATCAGTTCGTCCAAATCCGAGAATTCGTATTTGCCATCAACTACAAGCTGTCCTCCAATGCTTTGCCCGGTTGGGTCAGCGTTTGGCTCAACGACGTCTATGTTGAGGGATGAGATGAAAGTATAAGGATGAATTAATGGCAGTGTGCATCTTGACTTACCGATGTGTTGGAATAGTTTGTCGTCTACCTTCCAAGTTACTGCGAGGTGGTTCATCCCTTTGGATGAAGGTCTTATTACGACATCACCTCGCTCTTGTCGGTCGAGATATGCCTCGGCTTCTTGAGAGTTGAAATTATGGAAGTTCGGGTGTTTGATGACACGACGTGACCTATCAACTTCCGCGCGCTTCTTCCTCTCCTGCAACTCTTTATCTCGTTCTCGTCTCGAGTAGTTCCAGCATTCATCATGTTTCACGCGACGGAACTGACTGTCACCCTCTTGCACGTCAGCAGGTCGAGCGGAAAGCTCAACGATGATGCTGTCATGGGCCAATTTGAGACCGACAGCAACAATGACCGCAGCTATGGTCTGTCCCTTCTTCACATAATTGTCAACACGTACTGGTGCTGTCTTATCATCCGTGAGATAGGGAGCTTGAACGACACCCTCGAGGCCCGAATCAAGGCGGACGCCAACGATGCCTTGCCTAAGCCATAAAACCAAAACAGACACAATGAGGCCCACACGCAAGGTACGTTCTGTTTCGCCCGAAAGCGTGGTGACGACTTCCCAGTCAGAGGGTCTTGGAAGCGAGCGTCGATTATCACCGAAAGGCCTGATTAGCTCAGAGCGGATCAGATTCAGTGTATGACGCTTGCGCTCCCCTCCAGAATCCATGAGGCTGATGGCAAACTCGTCGAGGTTAAGTTCATCCAGCTTCTTCACATTGTCATCATCTTCCATGATGAGCGCTACAACGTGCGAAGGATGTTCTCCATGGATGTCTTCTTCATCGAGTTCAAGGGCGTCTGTGGCCATCTTCCGCGCAAGGTCGTAATCTTCAGGGTGCATACGTGTGTTGTCCAGAGGATCCTGTACGTCAGAATCGTCTGTGTTCCTTGACTTGGATGGCTTGGAAAAGGATGACTCCTGTGGGATGCGAAGGAAACCAGCTGCGTTCAGGAAAATCTTCGTCGTCAATAAAGAAGCTTTGACGAATTGATCGCGGTTGGAAAGATTCCCCCCCTGGAAAAAGATTAGCACTTCGTTTAAGAACACAAGGTTGCGCAAGTATTGACCAGTGAACCGATCTTCTTAACTAAGGCTTGAGCCTTCCTGGGGCCCAACCCACAAACGAAAGGAAGGAGGTGTTGGTAGTAAGGGTCAGTCACAGCACGGTTGATGTCGACCCCGATACGGTTGACAGAGTCAACCAATACTCGTTCCAACGCCGTTAAGAGCTTTTCCGTGGGAATCAGGTGCTGGAATTCCTCCTCCAAAGTGATTGCAGTAATATTCGAGCCCAAGGCAGCGTACTCGCACAGCGGGTTTTGCAAGTAGCGAGCGAGACCAATGCAGTACTTGATGATCGGAGAAAACGATGCGAATTCGTCACCCACACGGTTGCTGTGCTGATACTTGCGAGCGACCTCGTCGAATACATACGTAATAGCTATTCGAGAAAATTCTTGAGCGTCACTGGGGTTAACAAAAGTACCATCTTCGGCCAGAGTGACATGTAGGGTTTCCTTGATCTGCGAGGATAACCTCGTGGTAGCCACGGAAAAACCTCCGATTGCGATAACGTCAGGCTTACGCCGGCGAACGAAATCCCTGAGTTCGTCCTGGAACTCAAGGTCATTGAGGTTGTCAATCCTAGTGTATTCGCGAAGACGTCCAGCCTCGTCTAAAAAGACGAGCGTGATGTGATCTTTTTGGGGGTCACCTTTGCCCCAGGACACAGACAGAACGGCCGGTGTCTCCCCGGGTTGGAAATCGTCGACTTTGAAAGGTGCTACGTCTACCCTCTGGGAATTTTTAGCTAGTGATTGGCGGGTTACATAGGTGAACCTACCTCGCGCATCGAATCGCCACATCGACGAGACAGCAAGTCTTCCACTTCCTCCCGAAGCCACTCGCGGGTCCATTTGGCGCCGTGGGGCAGGAGATGTTGGTCGATGGTCTCAGTGATGACTCGCCTCCTCTCGGCATTCCAGGCGTTGACTGTGTCACTAAAGCTGTCGGAAACAAACGCGGAGGATAGTTCATTTTCGAAGTCGTTTTTTTCGTCATCTGACAGGGTAATTGAGACGGTCACGAAATGGTTTGCCTCAGCTGCCAGAATGTTCAAAAACTGGTGGGTTGAGCGGAGATCTCCCACTGGTTTGTTAAGAAGGTATTTGAACGCCTACTATAGCATAAGTACCTGTGGCACATAAAGGAGTAAAGACGTACAAAATATGGGTGATGCTCATCGATCTTGTTCAAACCCCTCTCGGTCGGTAGGACAGAGACTCGTGCGAAAGCCTTGAACTTTTGCCGCACCACTTGGCGTAAGAGCGGGTCCTTTCCTAGCTCCGTGACAATGATCATGCGAGCACGACGAAGCAGTTCCGAAGCTGGTAGTGCTTTGGCAGGATCAGGGTCTACGAACTGTTCCGCATACGATTCTGGTGCCAAGTCCTGATCATCTACCCAGTACGACTTCGTTCCTGACACGAAATTCATGACAATCTCGTGTGGTCTTATGCCAAACCCCTTTACACGCATCCGCTTGGAAAGTCGCCGAGGAATGCGGCCATACCTCGGCAAGTTTCGAAACCACACTGTGTTTCGCTAACTCGTATGAAGAGATCCGACTGGGCAATTTTTTCTTTCTAACACTCGTCGCTTGATCTTCATCGTCATGAAAGCGTAATTCGAACTGGTCTCGACTCTTGTCCGAGTTCTTGTATTTCAGGCCAAGCCATTCGGTGGCGTCCGAGACCATTTCGACGCTATCTATCTTCCGCCGAATCTCCATCTCGTAGTATTCGTCGGTGACCCCTAGACGCGTATAATAAGTTTCAAGTACTCGTCTTCGTTCAAGAAGCGAGCGGTATTTCTGGCCAAGGTCAAAAACACGCCACAATTCGCCCAGTGATAGCAATTCAACACGTGTTCGAATATCTTGAGCGTTGAAATACGAAATGTAGTCACGCTTGTGCACCCAAATATATGGGACCTCGAACTCCTGAATAAACAAGCACCGGAGAGTGAATGTGATTGAGGTAACAAGCTCCTCAAGGAGATGGAAATATTGTCCATCTTGACGGAAATAGTCCCGCTCCTTGCGCTCTGATAATCGAGTTAAGACCCAAGTTGAGGCGTCATCTAGATCATCCAGGGTCAATGGCACAAGCGCAGACAGACCCGATGATTGCGTGAGAGTCGAGGCAGCAAGTTGGTGGCGCTCTGGAGCATCCTGGTAACGAATTAAATCGTCTTCCTCAGTAAGCAACCTGTCCCGAATTTCGGAAGGCTCGAAGACCTGGTGGCACTCATGAGAACAGAAGACAGAAGTCGAGAGTGGAACCCACATCTTGGAAACTCGTGTCAGGTTTCAGGATATCATGGTAGTTGTCGTCATCGTCTACTAACGCCCACTCGTAGTCCCGGCCATCACCGAAGACCTCGTAGATTTCATCCCAAGCACTAAGAATGATCAGTACTCAGAGACCACAATGGGATGTCAAAACCCACTTTGCGTCAATACCAGTCAGCTCTGGATGAGAACCGAGGGCCTTTCGCCGCTCCTTTTCCAACCGCCGGCGCTCCCTCCTTCGTTCTTCTCTTTCCTCCTCGTCCATGTCGCCATGGCCCTCTTCTTCATCGTCGTAGTCAATAAAGTTGTCCATATCGTCCATGTCTTCCTCCTCCTCGCGTCCTCCAACACCCTTTTCATCGTCCCAAATGCGTGAGATGTCATTTGTCCGTGACGCGGTTGGGCCCCTTATATCGAGGTCATCTTCAGAGAACTCGACTACGGACTTGCGCCTGGAGGTAGACGCAACGGGTGGAGAGATAGAATCACGCCCACGTCTTAAACGGGTTAATTTATTCTTGCTACGTGCGAAGGTCTCTCCAGTGTTCTCTTCGAGAAGTTCGAGGTCATCGTCTTCTAGCACCTCATCTTCATCTAGAGCTAAAGGCCAGCAAGCACATGTCAGGCTTTCATCTCGATAAAAAATAACTGTACCGACCTCGTCGATGATGATGCCTTTTACGCCTTTTACGCTTCCGCCTCTTCTCATCTTCATCATACTGAGTCTCTTCTTCCTCCTCATCCTCGTCGACAATAAAGCCTTCCCTGATTCGACGCTCCTCCTCTTCGTCTTCTTCAGGTTCTTCAGAGCTATCTGCAGAAAGGGCGTCATTGGGTTCATCTCCATCTGCACCCAGAGGCATATTATCTTCTCCTTGTCTTTCTCGATATTCGGGGTCCGCAGGAGGCGAGGACATGATGAAGCGGTGAGATTGTCGTAGACAAATGAGCACTGTGAGGCACAACGGGACGGTCACATGCCGAACCGATTAGTCAGCGAATCGTCTCTCGTCTCTCGACTCAACCAGTGAACACAAATGCGGATCGAAAAGTGTTATTTCTGTTCGAAAAGCGTGTATCCTGGCCATGGTACAATATACCACCTGTCTGTATTCAATTATTCATCGTGGCTGCTTAGGTAGCGCTTTTGTTAGGAATGATGCGAAAGTTTTTCGATTTTGCACTTCAAAGTACGTCGTGCTTTCTCTGGTCCCAATAAGCCTCGCTTACAGTCATGTTCTGCACAGATGCCATAAGAATTTCAAGTATGCAGATCGTCTGTTTCTTCACCTGGGTTTCATCTTCTAATTCCTATGTTAGGATGAAGCGAAACCCGCGCAAAGTGAGGTGGACCAAAGCTTTCAGAAAGGCCGCGGGGAAGGAAATGGTTATCGTACGTATATGGTTGTTCTCCTCCATTAGTCTCCAGTGTATTTACCTATATCGGTCATAGGATTCTACTATCGATTTCGAGAAACGCAGGAACGTCCCGGTTCGTTATGACCGTGAACTCATGCAGACCACGATCCACGCAATGAAGCGGGTTGCTGAAGTCAAGAAACGAAGAGAACATGCATTCTGGAAGAACAGGTATTCGATAATGCTGCCACGTAATGAAGTAGCTGAACATTCTCCAGGATGGCTACAAGCCGGGAAAAACTCAAAGCACATCGGAAGAAGTCATCGGAAAGTCGAACTTCTGTCCGCTTACTCGAACCAGTGGCTGATCAATCATCACCCGAGAAAATCAAAACAAAAGTCAGGAAACTCGAAAAGCCCAGAAGTGCTCTTATTGCTGGAGAGGGTCGATCTATGGCTATGGAGGTTGACTAACTTAGCCTTCGTATCAGATGGTGGGGCCGATTATCAGTCATTGATACGCCTATTCGTAGGTGACTTTCGTTTAGAGACATCATGATACAAGCATGTGAAATGAGAACAGCTAAAAATTACAGAGGACATGTATCTGTAAGAGTTAATGGATCGAGTTGGTATTCTACAGTATCTATCGATGCTTGTACTTTGCTGCGGTCTCGTGGCGTATCTCTGGGTCCATGGAATTTTGAAGCCCGAGTAAGGTTTTACTAACTGCCTCGCTTGCGCCAATCATGGGCCGCAACACAGCAATCGGCACTGCTCGAATAACAGCACGAACAGGACCCTATATGATGTTAAGTAGATCTGCATAAGAATGAGGGGTGTAGGACATGCCTCGCTCCCAGAACGCTCGAAAACTTCCATAGGTACGGCAAGAATTGTCTGGGCTGCAGAGCTGAGGTTTCGCCTTATACTCGTGTATGCTGATTGTATACCCTCCTGGATGTTGACCGGCTGTTCAGCATACCTGCTAATGGGATCCGCAGTTTCGTCGTCCGATGTCGAATGATAGCTTCTGTCCATGGCATCGTCGGATGGGTGTGGAAGTGTTTCCGCGAGGATAGTTTCGTTGAATTTGCTTCCCAGTACGTTCTCCGCCTGTTCTAGGATGACTTGCGTTCCAGTTGCTAGTTGCGCACCTAGTTTGACTGCTTCCATCGCCGTAGATCTGACGAAAGCCTTCGTTCCCTTTTGTAACCCGCGCACTACGCGCCCATCTTTCCTATACTGAGCGATTGGCAGCAGAACTAAATCCGCTACACCTGAACCGACGTTCACAACTGAGCGGATAGGTGAGACACCGGAGACCACATCCGCTAGTTGGGTGGCTTTGACGTCAGGCGTCCACAGGTCATTCAACATATCGAAAAACCTTGGCCACCCAGCGACCTGTAAGAGCGTGGGGTTATTTCTTGATCATAAGAAAGAAATAGATCATTCACCCCAAAAAGTGTGAGGTGTCTTAATGTCATCTCAGCACCATCGAAATGGAAGAAGTTCATTAGTTCGATTGTCCTCCCCTCTCGTAAAGCTCGGTAATCTACCCGTCTTGGTTTATAATCTAATTTCAGTACGACTGGATAAACCTCCGCCCGTTCTGTGATCCGTCCGCGCCCCAAGGTCAAAGGCAGTGGCGTGTAACACAAAGAAAGCTTACGAAGATATGTTTCAGTCTTGGGTCCCGACTCTATTGGACTATTGGGATTTACAAAGTTGAAAAACTTCTTGAGGAAGTCCAACGCATCTTGATCAACATGAAGGCGAAGGGGTAAAATTTTAACCTATAGGAATTAGCCCCCTTGAAAGGCTCTACAACACAATCCATGAACGCACGCGTAACCTGGTTTCCTCTAAAGCCTTTCCTGGTACGGGATGGACGCCACGTAGCTCGATACGAACCATATCAGATCCTGTCTCTCGAATGTTGCCACGCGAGTCAGACCGAAGAGCTGTGAGGAACTTTCTCCAAGTTGATGTCTTCACATGGTCCAGGATTTCTACATCTTTGACTGTGGCGAATGTCCTAGACACGATTTCATCATTTGGAGCAAATTGAACAGTTTCGGTCAATACGCCAGACAGGTGAAACTCGATGCTGGGATTTCGTGACCTGGTTAGGCGTCGGCCGTGGAGTCTCGCAGGTGGGACGTTTGGCCTTCCGGATGAGGTGGGTTGTAGGGACTGCCATGAACCGACGCTAACTGTGTCGTTATCTTCCCTTAACTGCTCGTCTATGGCTGCGATCAGTGCATCCGGCGCCATTTCGTCAACATCCTGGTCGAGGCCAACGTGAATGGAGTTGAATAGAAGAGCGTCCGTGGGGTCAATGCTAGGGTCGTATGTTTGGCCACTGGCAACCAATTGTTTGATCCGAGTGAGGCGTCGTTTCATTTTCTTGATTTCATCTTCGATGACTTTACGGGTCGTAGCCCAGTCATAGCCCTCGTATAGGAACAATGTGATATTGCCTTCACGCACGACGACGCGACTTAACACATCTTCGAGTCTAGAATTGATTACAATCTCAAGCATATACGGACTCCAAGCGATACTCACTGGGGACTAGGTTCTACCAACGCGGGTAATGTATTGAAGAAGTTTTCGACGGTATGTAGCCCATTTGTATCGAGAAGTCTGACGGTCTCACCGCCCACGCTGGATATGACGCCTCTGTCGCCAGAATGAGATGGTAAATCTGTACCGCCCATTTGTTCACTCGGGCTCTGATCATCCATATCTAGGTCATCGTCATCGAGCTCGCGGAGACCCGCTGCAGCCCCAAAGGACACATCCAGATAGTCAGGGTTGGAGGGAAGGTCATCGTAGATCATATCCGGAGCTGCACCGACTTCCGGTACATCTTGAAACGCGTGCTGATCGATTGAGTCTAGACCAGGGACGTCAAAGACACAAAATATGTAATGTTGGTCCTTGGTCCTTACATGTGAGTTCGTCTGAGGAGCTCTCCTGAGCAGACACAACAGTTGGACGCTTTAACGAGGACTCATCGGGAATACTCCTGTCCGAATAATAAACATCGCATCCGACTTCCTCTAAACCCAGCACATACGGTTGACTACGTTCTGTTTCAAACGCTGTTCGAAAATCACTGAAGAACAACCCCAAAGTAGATCCTGTATCAGCACAGAGGTGAATGCGAATATTGATGCGATCAATGATAATCTAGAAAGTGTGTGTTAGGAGGATGCGCCGGTGAATTAATATGCTGGTGGACCTCAGATCGGGCCACCTCGTTATTGAATATCCTGAGCGTAAGTGCAAGATTAGAAACTTCACTAATGAGTGCATATCCTGATTTCTGTCGTGCAAGTCAGGACTAAGTTTCAATCAACAGCTAACGACGTGCCTTCCAATATAGTGGTCCTTGAACGTCGGGCTGACTTCGGTTACTCGACTCTTGCACAGCTTCGATATGATTATCAGAGAACAACGTCGTCAGCGCCCGTGCAGCAATACGTAGTCGAATCTCTGGCGAATCTCCAACCATCTCTGTGGCGAATTCGACATCTCCCAGATGAAGAACGAAAGCCCCAGTATGATGCGGAACAAATAATCGTGCGGATCCCTCCTCGATCTTTACCGTGATCCGGGTCCGCTCACTGGGAATAACAGACTCGAATACCTGAGATTGATGCAATAAATTAGACTATCAGATCAACGGAAGGATTACTTACGCCCGGAGGAGGCCTTGCGAATGAAGCCAGTGCATCTATCCTTTTCATGTCGGGTAAGACATTAAGTGAAAATCCATGTAAGCTCAGTTTGACTCGAGACTCCTTTGAACCATTCTCAGGCAAGGCTATGGAAGAAAACAGCAGCTTAATGATTGGCTTCGGTGTCGAGAACTACACGTCAAATGAGCGTACACATCAGCTAACACAGCAAATAGATTACCAGACTGCGCGGAGCTGCTAAGGAAAGCACCGGGCATGGGAATGGGTTTACTGCGTCTTGCACAGTCATACGCATTATAGAGAGGGTGACCACGGTTTCATCCTGAAGAAGGTCGTCAGTATAGAAGCATGAAAAATGGAGGACGTACTTTTCCTTCGGGTTTGGATTCCAGGAGGATATCGACATCAGAAACAAAGATGTCAAAGGGCTCGATGGAGTGAATTTCTCCTTCAATCCGAGGAACCAACAGTCTCACAGAACCTGGTCTAATAAGAAAAGGGTGAAAATAAAATAGGACGCTTCTGACCTTCTGATATTGTCACTTTGACAATGCTTTCGGTGGACGACTTGTAACCAGTTGAGAGTTCATCCACGGCGATCTCTACACTGCCTTGCTTGCTAGCTGAAAAGAATCTGCTTCCTACTAAACTCGGATTTCGGCTTAAGTTCTCCTGTGCTACTTCGCCCGAGGCCGCTGTCGTTCGCTCTAAGAGTTGTGACACATCGTCAATCCAGAACTGCAAACTGTCAAAAATTTGCTTCGAAAGGTTTAGGAGAATCGAAGGTATATCGATCTCCACAATGACCACAGCAGAGCGTCCGCTTTGTCGTCCCGATGGGACAGGAGTTTTTTTGGACAGCTTCACGGAGGGGAGCGTATCTTCCTGAAAGCGGATGTGATCATGAGAAGTCGGAACTTCATTATCTGCGGCCGAAGACAATGGACCAATTGAACAGAAGCCTCTAGCAGTTTCCGCTCCCGCAGACGAGCAGGCCAACAACAAAGTCCGCCATTCCGCGGTGAGCACGTGATTGTTCCGTGAGTTCGAGTCTCCGTATGTCGAATCCGAGTCAGTCTTCGTACCGAATCGATGAGGATACCTACCCCCGACCCCCAATGACGGTCGAGAAATCAATCGCAATGCATGAACATCCAGTATCGCGGCACCAGATCTTTGGAGAATTGATGGGGGCGATGGGCATCGTATTTGAACCCTAACCATGGCAAAATTAATGTCGAACTCTGTTTGGCCGTCGCGATGAGATTGGTCCTGTTCATCCACCTTAACAAGTAAAGTAGAACAAACGACCCTGATAAATACCTTGGTGTGTTTATAAACGTTTTTCGACTTCCGCGACGACCCTCCCGCAACTGGCTCTTTGGATAAATAGTCAACAGATAAGTTCAGGTCTTCCAGCTCCGGTTCACTAATTTGTTGTATAGTTTTCCTGTGTGGGCTCGAAAGTGGAGTGAGATCCCCGCTGTTGTCGCGCTCACGAGCATCTCCACGATCCCCTGTTTCGGGTTCAGGGGAACCAGACCTGCTTCGTGGAATTGAAAGTATCTCAATAAAATCTAATGCGGCCGGAATGCTTCCCATATTGACAAAGACGTGAAGAGGGACGACATCTATGTGGATGCTGCATGTCGATCCGGGGGTGGCACCCGTCCCTGGGTCCTTCTGTGATGATAATAACACCCGCCCGGATAAGGCGGACTGAGGCTTGTTGGCTGACGTTTCTTCAGAAATGCTTTTTGGGCTAGACGCGACGGGAGGGGTTATGGATGGATCGCCTGCATGACTTTTCTGAGAGCGCCGATACCCCGGCGGTGGCCGCACTCGCCAGAGAGAAAGCTTGGCCTGCGACGTCCGATTGCTTTCCGAGGTCCAATCCATTATCCCAAACTCGGGCAAAGCAGGGACCGCTTTGCGAAGGAAGTCGGGAGAAACGTCGTAATGGCCCATATTGGAAGGGAAATGGTGCTCTGAACGGTATTGGGTAAACAGATGTGGGTCAGTCAATATGATGGGTACCACAAAGGCTTGGCGGGCCGCATGTGAAGCTGTTGCATTGCTATCCTTGCAGAAAGTGAATGCTGACAGATCTCCAACGGAGAATCCGATGTGGCTGGAAGTCGTTCCTCGTACAACCCGCGGTACTCGGCTCCTCTCTGGCATATGTTCTGGACTCGGAGTATGTTCATCTGCGAGCTGCTCCAAGGCGGTGGACACAGACAAATCCGCCGTGACCCTATCTATGAGGAAACGGATGTAACCGAGGTTGGTTTTGGGAGGCGTCAGTGGGTGGGTGAAGAAATCAGCGAGGGAGACGTCGCATGACGAACTTGAAAGCGGCGCGGGAACGGACTGTAACAACAAGACCAAGCCACGAATGTGTATCGCAAGGGTTGCTTGATCAAGCAAGGATAATGGGGCAACCGCAATGTCTGTGCTGTTAGACGCCGGGGACGCAGTACTTGGACGTAAATGTGATCCGATCGAAGAGACAACATCTAGTATAGAGCTGATCTGCGGGGCGGTGAAGGCACAAGCAACGATTCCCACGGATACCGAAATTTCAAGTTTCGGTTGCCGAGAATCGAGCTCAGATGTGTCCGATTCAGAAGCGTCGGTGCCTAATTGGGTTTGGACCGGTGCCAGCGCTGAAGTCGTGATGTGAACAACAATGGGCTCTGTAGCCAGAGAAAAGAAGACTTGGTGAAATAACCCATCTCCCATCGCTTCATCGGTTTGGGATAGCGAACACTCTCCCGCTGCACTGCCGCTTTGGCTCTGCTCCATGTCGTCGGCTCCAGCATCCTGCGAATGAGTGACTGTAGCCTCGCAGCTCCGGGGGTCCAGCTTAGAGCCTTGTGATGTCAGGACACTGTGAAATATACTACTACTTGTTGAACCTGAGGCTGAACTCGGTCGCGAGCGGTCCTCAGGAGGCGACGAGCCCGCAGGCGGCACATGTTCAATCGAGCCTGACCTGCCTTCTGGGGAGGAGGGTGGTGGAGAAGAGGGGATTGTAATTGTGGGGGACAACGACACGTTGTCTACGCGATGGGAGGCTGCATTGAACTCGCGGGGAGCAGAAGGGAGGGGACGAGTCTCCGAACGACCGGATACTGGCGACCCCGATGTACTAAGGCCACGATGTGCTATCTCTAGTCCCGAAATATTAATTGTTCGAGTTGACTCGCCTGGACCAGAGGTCGGCCTCCCATAATGAAGCTCGGAAAGCTTGAATCTGAAACTCGAACGGTCCGGATGAATTACAGTTATGCGGATATCTTTCGCAGAGAACGTGAATTGAGAGAGAAGGTACTCGAACATACTCGCAAACATCGAGATCCCCATCGGTTCCACGTCTGAGAGGACCTCAGGGTTGTCTTTTGGAGCATCGAGTCCGCCTGGCACATAATCATCGTTCTTGCTCATGTGGAGAGTCTCGCTAGATTGAAAAGCCTGATAGGCTTCTGTACTCTCTTCACGCGTGATCTCCTCATGAGCAAACAGTTGTGCAGCTTCCGATATGGAGTCAGCGAGGTTCGTCGATGAGGGTGGATTATCATTTGTCGCCCCGGAAGGGAGATGAAAAATGAGATCCAGAGACCGAATCGATAGTTCCACGCTGCTTGCGAGTGGGTTAGGCCAGGGTATGCGTACCGAAACTGACGCGATGCCACCCTCGTGGAGTTGTATTGGCAACCCAGAGAGCAGGGTATTGATGGACTCACGGAGGATAACTTAGATGTGATCCAACTCAAATGGGTGGACTCACAGTACACTCGAGTTGCAAATTATTGATCGTGACGTTTCCTGAGCCAATGGCTGAGTCTATTTGTTCGACGTCCAGCTGCCCAGGCTTGAGGAAATGGCCCAGGAATCGCTTAAGGATGAAAGAGAAGAATTTACGCTGCAAGTTCGGAAAGATAGAGACATCAAACGTTGGGAACGTGAACCAGGAGGGCAACCAGGAAGACATTATTCGCCGCCAGCGGGGCTTGCGAAGGGGCGAAGCTCAGAGGCTCTGGCTGACACAATTTAACGTGTGAAGGACAGAAAAGGAAATTTAGTCAGCAATTTGTGCACAGGAAACGGGCATTACATCAGGCTATTAATTGTACTGGTACAGTACATGCAGTAGATGTTTAAAAATCCACCATTTTCCTTGAGACCTAATCCACCATTTTAAGATTTTGACTGATGGTCAAATAAAGATGGCCACAATCCATCAATCCATCGATTGCTTCCCTACAGCACCACTCTCTGTGAGTGTTGCGATTGAAAAAGACAAAGGAAGGTGTTACCGGATCTCTGACTCACTGACAGTGATACGGTCGACGAGCCTGCACATAGTTTTGATAGGTATACCATCTGGGAAGTGGGGAGCATTGTGGTGGATTTGTATTATTATGTCTCTTTGTAAGGGGCTGAGCGAAGAGTAAGGATCGAGTACAAGTGTCGGTTCATTGCCGGTTTCTGATGGAGGATCGGTGGGTAATGAGGATGGAGGTCGAGATGGTGACTGAGGAAACGAGGGTTCAGGTGGCCGAAAGAAATCTTGTCCATGTAGGTCCTCGTTGGTGTGATGGTCAACCAGTGTCAACCTGTCAAGTCCGTCTAACGTGGTATCTGGATCAAGCCCGGGCTCCTGTGTGGCGAGGGTTTCTTCAGCCCTGTTGTCTGTCTGTGTGGCACGTCGCTGCATGCTCGGTGGAGATTGCCACACCACTGGCGCCGTGAGCTGTGCCGGAGGCGTTGACTGCTAGGTAAGTTACATGTCAGCTTAATCAAGACCGCATCGGATGTCCGCATCGGATGTTGCCCACAAATATTCGTTGATTGGATACGAATGTCACTATGGCCTCCAAACAATGAAAGAAAATCTCGTGCACATCGAGAATAGGGCGGATGTGGTCTGCATTCAGAACATTGACACCGTTAATAACTTTGAGCCGTCCCACCACACGAACGTAGTCTTTTGTCCTTTCGTGTCAAGCGGATTGTATCAATTAAAGCGCTTTATAGCGAAAGACTCTCTCCTCTACTCACCTGAGGTCCCGGAATTCCTCAAGCGTACTGCGTGTTTCTGATCCGAACGACCAGCTTACGCCGAGACGCCCGGCGCTACCGTCTTCTAAAGAGTACGCTTTCGTATAATCGTATTCGCGGATGTCAACAATACATGCCACGCAAGTGACCTAGATGGTTCGTGTAACTTGGTTTGTTATCGGAAAACATCTCTTTCGTAATACCCGATCGAGTTTGATTCCATCCAAGAAGAAATTGGACGTTGGGTGTGGCTGTTCAGCACGCAGGAGCTGCAGAACCGTGGCTGGATAGAGGCCACTCGAGTGGGAAGGTCCTGCCAGTGGGTACTGGAAATCATGAGAACGAATGCTATAACTGTGCCATATCCCGGGAGGAGAGATGACAACGAGGTGGACCACGAACCGGCCGACTCATCGATTTCGCGTAGTATGAGATGGAGGATTGAAGGTGTAATGTCCTTGTAGGAAAAGTGGTTGAGACCTTAAGGTTCAAGTTGGACGCACCAGGTCCAGATGTACGTAGAGTAACTGATCAGATCGATCAGATGCGAGACTCGGTGACTCGGAGTTGGTGGTCACCGGTCACTGGTCACCTAGTGTCGCCCGTCATTTGAAGCCACTCAACACACGCTACATTTAATGCCCAAGAAATGTCGAACTTGAACGTGAACTCCAGGTCAGAATCGGTCCCAGGCAACGAGAAGCCCGGCCACATCCCACAGATATCCGAGAACGTACTGCGAGAAAAGCTGGTCAAAATCTCTGAGCAGGCAGATACTCGCCCTTTGATTGCTGTGGATCTTGATGACGTTTTGTGTCAAACGAACGCCTGCGTTGCAGAGTGTGCGTGAATGCTCACTCAGTCGACAACTCACTGGGTGATCCACCGAGCCATGCAGGGCATAATCGCAGGTTCGGGACGAATATGCAAATCAAAGACTTCCATTGTCAGTCGAATTTCTCCATCGTTGTCATTTTCCCAACCCACAGTCCCTTACCGGCAGATTCAACTTGGTATAAAGTGCTGACTATGATCTCATGAAGCATTGTGCGTATCTAAGTGACGTAGAATCCAGGTTGGGGCTCAATAGCCACCACTATGAACAAAGTCAACGAGTTCTATGATACCGACCAGCTCAAGCATGCGGACCCTGTGCCAGGGTCTTTGGATGCCCTAAACCATCTCCGTGAGATAGGATATAGCCTCACCATCGTGACGGCTCGAACATTTTCGTACGAGCTCAATAGTACAATCGCCTGGCTTGACAAGCACTTCAACGGTAACCCCCGTCTGAGACAGTCTGGGACAACGGGCTCATAGAATGAAGGAATATTCTCCAACGTCGTTTTCTCATCGCAGGACGGTAATAGCCTTGCATACAATGGAAGATGCATTGGCACCTCACTAAACAAGCTACAGGTTTGATTTTTATCACGACGGATTTTGCGTTAATGAGAACCTGTCCACTAGATTAGCGAAGTAATGCAATCAATATTGCTCATTGATGATTTGTTGGAGACAGCATTGACTTTTGGACGAAATGCTGATCGTCCTGTGCTTCTCTTCGGGGACTATGAATGGAACAAACGAGTTGACGCAGGTGGTCCCTGGACATTCGACGACAAACTGGCACTCGAGGGTGGAAATGAGTGGTGGAAAGACGATACGATAGGCTTGCATAGCGAAGATAGGATTTGGAGGGTGCGGAATTGGGGGGAGGTATTAGAGTGGTTGAAGGTGCATGGTGCGGAGTTGATATAATTTACACAGACAACATCGGAGAACACTATTTCGGGTGTCCAATGGACAGTTACCGAGATTAAGCATGATACTAAAGCGTGCTCAAGTTTTACACCTGCGACCAGACACGAAACTACCGCGAGATCTGGAAGTGCGTTTCATTGATTGTGCTGAAAATGATGCCATCGTCCATCAGTCGCTCCAGGGCTTGCCTATGTGACGGCCGAGTAAGTACCGAATGCCTTCGAAAGTGTCAACCGTCTTACTCGATGGATTCTGCATCTGCCCCTATGGCCTTCGCAATAGCGCTAACATGCACGCCTTCTGGCCTCTGTGGCTGATTCTGCATGAAATGAACAATGCTACGCGGGACAGGCGGGAGATGTGAGTATTCATCTTTGACGCCCGATTGATGGCCCTGCGCGGCAGAGTACGCGGATAATGATGACGCTCCGCCCGCTGCGGATGTCTGGGCAGTCATATGGGAGCCTGGCTGGTTGGACGATCAGTCAGATGTAAAAGGAAAACCGGAGAACAATTTTTCACAGAACCACGATCAATAGTGAGCTGCACGGCTATCACATCCAGCAGGTGAAAAAATATTTCATGAGGGTCACGGACGGGTTGAATTTGAGATGCGTTAATGTATTTTTTTGATCCGAAGGTTTTGATATTCCCGGTAACGCGGGCGTAGGTATTTGGCCTACCCAGGTAAGTGACAGAAGGAAAGCGGTGTTAGAAACAAGTCTCACAGAATTTCATCCTGGTTATCTTCACCATCTTGGCTAATTGAATCAGACCAACGTCGTGCCTCCAGGGTACCGGTGCCGTCATCAAGCATGTAAACGCAATTCGTCGCCTGCTTCTGCACCGACACAACGTGCGCGACGAGCGTCACCTGAAGTTCGTTGAGAAAAACAAAGAGTCGATGTTCAAGTGAGAGCGCACATGGCCGAGCTCAGTATTTTCGAACATCCAATCCGCATCCGCGTGGGCTTGAGTAGCTTGGATGAATTGTTTCACTGTAATGGGCCGCAGGGACTGAGCAAGCGCGCCCTTCTATAGATGACGTCAGAATAGGACGAAGAATGCTGTTCAGCAAGGTCGCACACGACCAAACCCTCCAGGGCTACCACTTGCGCCGCCAAATGGCGATCCCCCAGTCAGGTAACCACCTCCGGCTGTATTTCCGTGAAAGTCGATAGCTGGACAACTACAAATCAGCACTCATCGAATAGTCGAAATTTTACTCACACTGGCTCATATCCAAGTCAGATGCCGCGTAAGATATTGGTGTTTTGGTCAAACCAGTCGCGTCTCCTAATTGACGCGTGATACTTTTAAGGCCACGTGATGTGACAGTTGGTGGTCATATACTACCGTGACCGCAGTGTAGTACAGCACCATACCATGTATCATTCACCGGCAAAAGGAAAGATCCGATAATGTTTGGAGGTACTGTTAGTATTGCATGGCTATCGTGATGGATGACTACGAGTGCACCCGATACTGTGGCAACAACTCGGCAGGGCTGAGCATACTACATGGGTGTCTTGCAGACACGTTCTATCCCTCTCCCAACTCCTTCCATAACCTTCCTCTGAGACTCCGTCAATTTTTTGCCCACATCAAGGACGTAATCATGAGTTATCTAATTGCGAATGAATCGAACGCCTATTTTCAGACGAGTGGACGTGGATGCTCACCTCGGCATGGGTCTGAAAGGCTACGCAATGTTCGACGAACTGCTTCCGCTTATCCGACGTCCCTTCGAGCTCACTAATCTTTATCAGCGGGGCACCAATATCTCTGACGGCATCGATGGCGCTCGCACGCAAAGTTTTGATGTGCTGGACGAGCTACAAAAGCTTGATCAAAGGCTATTCCGATGAAATCTGTTCAACCTACTAAGCCAAGTTTGTTGATTCGGACAATGGAAGCATCTTTGAAGCGCTTGGTGCAGATAAAGAACAAAAGCAGTGCCTGTCTGCGCAATTAGCGACCACTAGGATGCTGGATAGCCCGCTTGCCTCTTGCGCCAGAGTGGCTATATGTAATATCTCATAGATTGGACGTGGTGTTTTGATAGCACTTAGAAACTTGGCATGTGTATCTGCCAGGCCGTCGATTCAGGAAACATAAAAATAATAGAAGTTGCTCACTCTTAAAGTACGACAAGATAGAGTCGGGCGGCTCAGTAATTTGTGGAGCCTCGTCGGGTTTTCTTCCATGTCCATTCGCATGTGTCCCATCATTTGAAGAATTGCCGTTCTTTGGCGGTAGCTTGGCAGCTTCCCCCCGAGGCCGAAGGAAATTATGGAATGGATCCAACCAGTTTGTCAAATCGGTCACATAATGGAACAAACCGACTTCGTCTTCTGTAAGCTGACTGGCTGTAAGGCAGTGGAGCAGTCACCGGTGGTGGAAATTTACCTCTGAAAGCTCATCCGCACTCTGGACAGCTAAGCGTTCCGGCAAGGGTATTTTTGCGTCTGGGTTATAACTTTGTCTCGGGCGATCGCCGACAAGTAGTTTATCATCCTCAACCGAGAGATCTAAGTCACTGGCTCCTGACAAGGCTTTGATATAGATTTTGAGGAACACAGACAACCATCCTGCCTAATAACGTGTGAAGTGGATGTGGCTACCGCGGAATAAAGTGCGCTTACTGCTGGCTCCTTTCCAAAGAGAGTTGTTTGTGATGAAAAGGATGGCTGCCCACGGGGCTGGTAGTTCGGTAGAATCTCTAGGTCCCGGTTATCATGATGAACTGACATCAAGTTAAGTTGCAGCACAAGGTATATCGCGAACAAAGACGCACCTCGATCAAAGATAAATTTCAGTTCGATCAACTCCATATCTACCAGTTCGGAGCTGATTTGTTCATGGGAAATACGCAGTCGAACATGCTCAACCTTGACGAGGTCTCGCTGAAGAGAGTTGTGTAGTCGCTCTTCGAATACAACGAAATCATGAATCTAATACATACTAGTCAGCTCGTACGTAGCCGTGAATCGGGCAGAACGTGCCTGTGAGTACTTTTCCGTGCTAAAAGCCTTGACAATGAACTCAGAAGTCTAACAGCTGTTGGCGACACTGAACGAGAGAACAGCGATTTGACACTTACTTCCTGAGAGTTACTAAAGTAGACGTGGCTGGATTCCAGGCACTCGGAAACATACGTCAGATCGCCTGTGGCCGCTAACGAGAAATTGGTGGCACGAGAAAGGATCAAGTACGACATGGTGTCATTCTGGACTTGTTTCACGTTCAAAAGACGATAGTGGTCCAAGGCTAGCTGCGGCGCGCCTAACAGGAAAGAAAAATAAGGCATCTGCAAAGAAAGTGTCGAAAATATACAAGATACAAACATACCCAAGAGGCGATAAACCCTAACCAGCTCCAGACGGATTTGGTATGATTGGGGGCTCTTTCTCGAGGCACACTCCAATATCGCGACAGCGTTGTGAAGGTGGGCCATCGCATTATCCAAGGTGAACATGTTGACAAATACCTGGGCGGCGAGAATTGCCAGGTCATCCGCCAGTTGTAGCTCCGATTTCGGAAGGTCATTCCCTAGAGGTAGGGCTTCGAAATATTCGCGAATAAGATCTGCAGCTCGGGTGCCCTCTTGGTCCACGGTCAACTGCGTTGTACTTAAGCCACATCGTAGCAACTTATGGGCATTGACGGATCGTCGAAGAGCACTACTTGAGGACTACATGGGCTTTAGCACTGGACTGGCGACAGTTCGAGAAGCTTACAGGAGTATGGGATGTCTTCTCGAGAATTGTAGTCCAGGCAGACAAAACGTCAGAATCAAGGTCGGTATATGACCGTATATCCTCATAACATGCCGCCTTGTCTCCGAAAATCTCGAAGTAATGCTTCAGGAGATTCAGCAAACGAGAAGGTTCTAGTGATATTGTAGTGGCTCCGTCAAAAATGAGGATCCACATACCTGTAGGCACTTCATGGACTCCACAAAGCCTCTCAAGCTCCATCAGACCCAACCAGGCGGCTCTATCACGACTACCGTCCTGCTCTGCAACTTTTGTGAAGAGGTCTCGCGTCTTTGCCACATGCTGTACGAGGTCAGGGTGCATTGATTGGTGTTGCGCCGCGGGTAAAAATGTGGCATTAAGAATGGAGACAAACTCGAGCCAGTTACGATCCCTGCAAAGGCCTTAGATGGCAGGTATATTTGGTGCATTGTGATATGGCTGACCTTTTCTCTACTACCCTCTGCTCTGCTATTACCCCTTCTTCCGTTTGCCAACCTCCAGCCTTCATAATCTCCCGCCGCAAGTGGTCGCAGGAGAGATTGCGGGCGCAGAGGGATCGACCTGATTCCGTGTCCAACAGTTCCCGAGCATCCTCATAAAGTCCAAGCTGCTGCAATATCGAGGTGTGTAGATAGAGCCCATCTGGATGTACCTCAACTTGTTTCCAAGAAGCCGTTATGAGCCGGTGTGCCAACTTTAACAAGATATCACGCATTTCCGGAGCAGTCAAAGGGTCATTGGCCTACAATTTACCGTTAGTACAAAGAGACGAGAACGGCAGTAAGCCTGACCTGTAAAACTGTGCATGTTATACCCCAAAAGGTGTAGCGGTCGCTGCGAAATTGCTTGTTTAATTTGTTGGCTAGCTAAGTGAAATTAGCTTAAATGAGGTGCGACAAGACGAGAGGGTATCGGAATGGAAGAATTGTTTGCATAAAGTTGTGGTCGAGACTGAGCAATATGTCGAGAAATCCTCACCAGTTGAGCAGCCTTCCAATTCCCCGCACGCACATTCGCAAAGAAGGCTTGCCGGCCGAACTCGTCATTATCGGGCTGCCGCTTGAACGCGTCTTCAAATAGCTTCACTAAGTCGGCAACTGCGTTTGGCTGATTAACTTATGGGTCACAAGACAGCAGGCATTGCGCACTAACATCTGCCAAGATGGCGAAGGGCGTGCATAAGCGCATTTATAGTCCCATCGTCTATTGGTTTTGTTGCCAGCACTTCTTCACATAGTACGATAGCTTCCTCAAACTTTTGCGCGCGTGTAAGGGCGAGAGCTTTCAGTGCCTAATTATATATGAGAATTGGAACAGAATCGTTTAGAGAATGAGTACCTTGAGATGGTCATTTTTGGGGTGTTTCTTGAGTAGCTTATTGCAGGTCACTAAAGCAGATTTATGGGACCCACTGTCCAGAGCGTCTGGTAGAGACTGCTGTGGTGATGTCGAGGGCCGGATTAAAGAACTGCTGACACACCATAGATTGGCCGTATCTGACGCTCGAGGGTGACGGACGACATTGAATGAAACTACAGGAGTCGGGACTGTGGGTGGGACGGGTTCAACCAATTACTGTAGTTACCAATAAAATATCAAACGCGTTCTAGGTCTGCCACTTGTATACGTAACACACTCTCAAATATGTCTCCAGTCCTGCTATCTCGGTGAGCTCTAGCCAGTCATTGATCGCGAGTGCGGTCCTAACTACTTCACCAGCGCCTTGGACCCTCTTCTGGGCATCTTCACTGGCGCGTTAGCGTTCTACCTCTACGAAATGAATCCTCGGACGGCACCAGAGCCGGAACAAAAGCTGGAGAACCTTGTGCGTTGGAAGATTGAAAAATATCAGGCTAACCGCGCAAAAGGAGATTCGGAAGGGGCGAGTTCAGACGCTGAATGGTCGAAATTAATCGCTCAAGCAAAGGATAAATGAGACCTGAAACTGTTACATTGCACACGCTATTCTACCCAATCGAACTACCCCTCCGACGTACACTCATCTATCTCCCATAGCGTGCTTTATGTAGTGCGTGCAGTGCTGAGAGTCTCTCGAACGAGGTCCATTACT
>Ga0137362_10000337_pt1 | contig 23281 bp, 34 predicted proteins | sample MadtaG_2_FD_104801 | JGI IMG/M metagenome (GOLD analysis project Ga0137362, IMG submission 104801) | Vadose zone soil microbial communities from Angelo Coast Range Reserve, California, USA - Mad1_100_16 metaG | ecosystem: Environmental > Terrestrial > Soil > Vadose zone | place: USA: California... | reverse complement strand
GGTTGCGTCTCAGAAATTTGTGTGTGTGGGGGCGAGCGCTTGAGACCACGTCGGGCCGTCGGCCAAAGAATTTACGGCCCGGGGTAATCGATCACCCCCACTGCGAAAACACACGAGAAGATTCTGAGGTTTATCACAGCGGTCATTGCAGTTAACCATTACAAATTGGTACAGTATTGTCCCAATTCCTAGGGCATTGCGTGACGACGGGACCATTCTCGTCGTCATGGGAGTGGGAATTGTCCTGTGATAGCTCTCACACGCATCCCCGCCGCGTTGTGGAATTTCTTGACGGTGGCAGGACTTGGGACTTGGCTCAGGACTCAGGAGCCATGCTGACACTGGTTTGCTATCGTTGCACTAGGAATGGTTCAAACCGTCACAGCAGCGGCCGTCACCTCGAGCGGATGTGATGGCCTTCGAGGCCTTTTACAGAGTTGGGTACCATGGAACCATTCGTCGCTTGTTCCGGATTTTTCTCGGGCGGCCCTCGCCTGGAAGCCGTGAGCTTATGCTAATCGCGAACACAGCCCGAGGTGTTCGCGGAAAAGGAGCTGTCTGCACGGGGGTTGGACCTCGAGCACTGAGCTGGATTGCTTCCGCGGTTGTCAGTCCAGGTTACTAGGTGGTGCACGCAGTGGAATTTTTAATAGTGTAATCTCTGGCAGTGGCAGTTGTATCTCTACATGTACTAGACTATGCGAGCGAGCCCCAACTGTTGACGCCACTTGTGCAATGACATGAGAGGGTCTAATAACGTCCCTATTCTGAGTCTCGACCGGCTACTGGGCCGCATAATTGAATGTACACCGTCATTGACACTGACCCTCAACCCTGTTATCTGCACTCAAGTCGGACATGCCAACACACCCATCACAGACTAATGTCGTCATCCTCGGGGCTGGAGTAATTGGGCTCACAGTTGCACATGTCTTGACTGAAGGCTCAGGCTCTAACCTCTTCAAAGTTACGGTTGTCGCACGGGATATGCCCGAGGATCTCAGCAGCCAAGCGTTTGCTAGCCCTTGGGCTGTATGTCACCTTATATTATCTCTAGGCGATCTAATTCATCTTCCCTAGGGTGCCCACTGGTCACCGATGCAATCCGATGAACGTCTAATCCGCTGGGAGAAGCATACATTGTACGTTGAAGAAGTCACCCCTGAATCATGTCTTATTTCTAGTATGACTCCCTAGCGATAAGTTCTGGAGCATGATACCTACAGGATTAGTCAATGTGTGCGATTTGGCACATCCGCCAGTTTCCTCTTGCGAATGACATCCTCTAGGGAGTTCCATACCGGATATATTCAAGTTATGGAGTCGAGGATGCTGAGAAGGTGACATCATGGTGGAGAGGAATTCCTCGTGATGTAAGTTGACCCGTGTCCCGAGTGGCGAATCTGACCTGTATCAGTTTCGTGTCCTTCCCAGCGATCACCCATTTCCAGTCGGCTCGACAAGCGGCGTGCAGTTCGAAACGTTCTCAGTAAACCCCGAGGTTTATCTCCCGTGGCTAAAGTCTGAATTGGAGAGAAGAGGTGTCAGGTTTGTAAGGCGCCGGGTCAATAGTTTGGACGAGGCTTGCGAGTTGGCTGGAGAACGTGGCGCAGTAATCAACGCAACCGGTCTTGGTGAGCTTCACAACAATTTCGAGAGACGATGTGCCCATGAACATCTGACTTAGGTGCACGCTCCCTTTTCGGTGTTGAGGATACGAAGGTATACCCTGTGCGGGGTCAAACCATACTAGTATATTCGCCAAACGTCAACGAATGCGTAACAGTTCACCCTGGAGGTGAGCAACTTTAAGTTTCCCAGATGGCTTGACTGATAATGAGTAATATTAGGCACGACTAGACCTGAGAAAGTAACATACGTGATACCACGGGCCTCGACCCCTGGGATGGTATTACTTGGGGGCACTTTTGAGCCCAACAACTGGGATACATCGGTCAGCATTCCAACCGCGCGTCGTATCCTAGACCGCGCGAAGGAGGTGGTGCCTGCATTAAACGAGCCTACTACGCGCGTTCATGCCCACAATGTCGGACTTCGGCCTGCCCGTGAGGGGGGACCACGGGTCGAAGCACAATTTGTCGATGCGCCGAGCAAGGGTGACTTGGTCCCTAATCTGTCAGATGCTTCTGCAGATGCAAAGAAGAGTTTGGTTGTTCATGCTTACGGATTTGGGTGAGTGAGAGGTTTTTATATGGGGTTCTTTGGTTGACACCACGTTAGTCCCGCCGGGTACCAGGAGTCCTGGGGCGCTGCAGAGGATGTGGTTAGGCTCTTGAAGGAGAATTTACCTCAGTGATATGAGCCTTGGTGACCAAGAGCACATCACCGTGCTGTGACGAATAGGATTCTCACCCGATCTCTCTTATAAAGCTGCAACATTCGCCTTGTTGCGGATCTCCAATCAACAAAAGGGAGGGGTGGTAATCCTATTAATATAATACCTATGGAATTCCGGTTGAACAGAGCAGTGTATAGAGTTAAGTGGCTACAGTATATAAAACCGCGCCACAACGCAGACATAAACCCCGCGTGTCAGCCAGGTCAGAATTCTTCGTCGAGCGTGCTGCAACCACGTCATTATATTGGATCGCAGGCAGACGTGGGTGGAAATACGCACAAGGTTCGCGCGATGCTCAGAGGCTGTTCTGGAGGCTGTATACTTACCTTCGAATACTCCGAGACGCGTCGCTCAAAAAAGTTGGCCTTTCCTTGCAAAGAAATCAGGTCCATGAAATCGAACGGATTTGTGGCGTTGTAATGTTTGGGGTTGCCAAGTGCCAGAAGCAAGCGATCGGCAACGAACTCGATATATTGACACATAAGTGAAGCATTCATGCCAATGAGGTCGACAGGAAGGGCATCTGCGGTGGGTTAGAGACTGGTAGGAGATTTCGGAGAGCCATGTTACCGGAGAGAAATTCCTGCTCGATGCTCACAGACTCCGTGATGATATCTCGTATCACGTCGGGGTGGGGTCTTCGCCTCAGGTGCCTGAAGAGTAAGCAAGCGAAGTCGGTGTGCAACCCTTCATCCCGGCTAATAAGTTCATTTGAAAATGTAAGACCGGGCATGAAGCCGCGCTTCTTGATCCAGAATATCGCCGCGAAGGAACCAGAAAAAAATATTCCCTCCACGGCAGCGAAAGCCACAAGTCGCTCAGCAAAAGTCGAAGATTTGTCGGATATCCACCGTAACGCCCACGCTGCCTTCTTCTTGATGCAAGGGATCTTTTCAATTGCGTCGAAAAGATGCGTGCGCTGCTCTGGGTCAGAAACGTAGGTATCGATTAAAAGGGAATATGTCTCGGAGTGAACGTTCTCCATCATGATTTGAAACCCGTAGAAACAGCGTGCCTCCGCCACTTGTACCTCGGTAGAGAAGCGCTCGACTAGATTTTCGTTCACAATACCATCGGAAGCGGCAAAGAAGGCCAGGACGCGCGATATGAAGAAGCGCTCATTGTCATTAAGACGTTCGTTCCAGTCGCGGATATCATTAGCCAAGTTGATCTCTTCCACACTCCAAAAGGATGCTTGGGCTTGCTTGTACATTCTCCATATCTATCTGCACTGTGTGAGAAGGCCACAATGCACGTAGGAACGAATCAACTGACATCTGGGTATTGAATTGGAAAGAGCACAAATCGACGTCTCGACTCAACCAGTAATGGATCCAGATCTTGACACATGCGATGAGTGTGGTTGTGGAATGGAAAGACAGCAGTGCCATCTCGCTCACTTTCTGGGGGGTCCACCTCTCCTACAAAGTGGTACTTTTCTTCATTGTTCACACGGTTGTTGTGTCTATCATCATTACCGTGAGTCGAGATCATTGTGCAGGGTGAACTATCTTAGTCAGTGATGTGGCGTGGCGGGTCACGCTAATTACGCGATACGCGAGAACACGTAAATAAATACCAACAACGCGCCCCGTTTAGTTGATTTTAAGGCCCAAACAGACGCGCGTCATGTCATATAAAACTCAACTAGTTTTTGGTAGACCTTTCCCCTTGACTCTGTCTACGTACACTCTAATGGCAAGCATTATCCGCCCTACTACCCCTGTTAACCATGTTGTGCCCGATGTTACGCCTAGTAAGAAGGTTAGTAATGATACTTGGTCCAGGTCTACATGTTCTCAATCTGCCTCTAGGCTGCCGCCGCTCTTCAGGCGATATCACTAGAGACACCGACTAAGCCCATCCAGAAACTCCCTCATGTCATTGACGATACCCGTCGTTCTCCTTCACCGTTGTCGGAAACCGAACAAGTTGATAATCAAGACATGGATCTTCCCAAACGTTTCGTTGGCGATGTCGATCTCCCCGAGAGTACGTCTGCTAATTGTGTGAGCAAGCTATTGGTTCTCATGTCTTGCAGGTCAAGAGCCACTCCTCATAGAGTCTAAGCGCCGTTTCGTTCTGTTCCCCATTCAATACCACGAGGTTAGCTTTTCATTGAATCATCTACTAGCTTGAGACTTACCACGGTCAAAGATCTGGCAAATGTACAAGAAGGCTGAAGCCTCGTTTTGGACGGCAGAGGAGATGGATCTCTCCAAGGACATGCATGATTGGAACAACCGGTTGAACGACAACGAACGACACTTCATCTCGCACGTCTTGGCCTTCTTCGCCGCTTCAGACGGTATTGTTAATGAGAACCTCGTTGAGCGATTCTCGAATGAAGTTCAAGCAGCAGAAGCGCGTTGCTTCTACGGCTTCCAAATCATGATGGAGAACATCCATTCAGAGACATACTCCCTTCTTATCGATACCTATATCAAGGACCCGGCACAGCGAGAGTACCTTTTCGATGCTGTCGAGACGATTCCCTGTGTCAAAAAGAAAGCCGACTGGGCCCTCACGTGGATCTCGGATCGTCGGTCAACATTCGCGGAGCGTCTCGTTGCATTCGCAGCCGTCGAGGGCATCTTTTTCTCTGGTTCCTTCGCATCAATCTTCTGGCTGAAGAAGCGTGGACTCATGCCGGGGCTTACCTTTTCGAATGAGCTTATCAGCCGTGATGAGGGCATGCATACAGATTTTGCCTGCTTGCTCTTTTCCCATCTGAGGAGGCGTCCTCACCCTGACACTGTCAACAATATCATTACTCAAGCTGTCGCTATCGAACAAGAGTTCTTAACTGGTAGGTCGACCTCTGAGTACTGTCAGCAAGCTTGCTGACGCATTTTCAGATGCTCTGCCCGTCTCACTAATCGGCATGAATGCGGAATTGATGTGCCAGTACATCGAGTTCGTTGCGGACCGCCTACTTGTGGCCCTTGGGTGCCCGAAGCACTATAGCTCTACAAACCCCTTCGACTTTATGGACATGATCTCCCTTCAAGGGAAGACAAACTTCTTTGAGAAGCGTGTGTCCGAATATTCAAAAGCTGGTGTCAAGACGACGTCGAACCCTTCAACGAACGCTGCTCCTTCAAATGAGAAGCTATTGTGAGTTCTCTTTACTTATACCATGTCCTTCAACTAGGAACTAATGCATTGTTGGTAGTACTCTCGATGACGACTTCTAAGACTTTGATTCAGCACTGCAGGCTTCTTACTTCGTTGTCATTTTTACCATGTGCACTTCTCGAGCTAGACATGATTGTATACCTGTACTTGTTAGACCCGCACGACTCTAATATTTAATGTATCACCAAATTCATATTTTGATAGCATAGAAATTTACTTCACGTCATGTAGACTGACAACCCTAAACATTGACAATTAAAGGGATTCCTATGCCAGGGCGGGCGGGTATGGAGCAGGTGATTTGAATGTCACGGATACAAGAACAAAAGAATACTGTACGACGGAATCCCAAGTGGGATATCGTCCACATTAGAGGGTAGTTACCTGAAAAAAGGTGATGCATAAACGTGGACATATACTCCTGCTTTGACTCGTAGGTAGTTCATAATCAGCGTGACCACTCCCAGATTAAGTCCGCCACGCAGTTTCTCAACGGTCCTTCCGCGACTCCAAAGGCTTCACAGCCTCGCGTTCTGCCTGATCGTCGCGCAAAGAGGATATTATATATGCGACCAGAACGACATTCGCGGCTACGACTGCGGTGATGGCGGCAAAGGTAGAGTTGCCTGCGGATGCGAGAGGGTCAGGGAGATCCTCAAGAGTGGAAGTTGTGAACCAAGACGCACCGTTCCATATGTACTTCTCCGATGCGAAATATGATGTGATTGGGACGAGACCGAGGGAGAGACTGAAGACAACGAGCTTGAATAGTACTCCCGTGCTGTGTGTGGGATGTTTCATTGATGGAGACATCGCAAGAGCGGGATTGTTGCTTACCCTTGCTCAATAGTCTGCGTACTCGCTTGTGCAGCAACGCCGCGCGCACTCATCGTTCAATAGATATGTTTGGGTGTTAGATGTAGTGGCGGTGTAGGGCAAGCTTGAGGTGTGTGCCACTGGCAGAGCAATCATGAAGGCACGCGCATTGTGTACAGTAGCTCCAGGTGACGCTTCCCCTGGACCATGTGCTCAAAGCGCTCGTCGACTCCGACGTCACAGCTCAAGGCACGTACACGGGCAGACTACAAATACTTTCTTTCGCATAGAACACGATGGTCAGTCCAGGCTATCATAAACCCCACGGATGATGCAAATAGACCGCCGTTTTATTAGGAGTGACAATGACCAGTATTCACACATCAATAACGCAGTGTACTACCACCTCTTCGACTCGGTCATAAACGCGTACCTCATCGCACACTGCGACCTCTCGCCGCAAACGTCAGATACCATCGGTCTGGTCGTTTCATCCCACTGCCAGTTCTTTTCCCCGCTCTCGTTCCCCGATGTGTTGGACCTCGGCCTTCGCGTGAATCATGTAGGGAAGAGCTCCGTCACGTATGAAGTGGGGGTATTTAGGGAGGGTGGTTCTGAGCCAACGGCCGTCGGAGGTTATACCCATGTGTTCGTTGACGCCGTGAGTCGGAAGACCTCCCAAATGAGGGGTCGGACGAAGGAAGGCTTGCAGAGGCTGTTCGTAGACAGCAAGCGAGAATCGAAATTGTGAATCTGTGTAATTGTTGAATTTCAAATCACACTTTACTGCTCCCTCTCGCATTGATCGTCCAGGTCGCGCGCTGTAACCTTCGCGGACAGACGACACGCCTCCGTTTCTGCTCTTTGCAATCCTTCCCGCGGCTTCCACACATGACCGTTACCTCCGGGAAGAAGGACGATCTCCCCAAGCCATCACGAGGCAAATGGTTGAATAGGGCGTTGCTTGACATCACATCGTCAGAATGGGATATTCTCGCTTTTTCCACCGCCTTCAAGTTGCTCCTATTCTCCACATAGTGAGTCTACCTTCTCTCGAGGAAGCTTGCATTCTCCCACTAATCACTCCAGTCGATCCACGGATTTCGAAGTGCACCGCAACTGGCTGGCAATTATGCATTCGTTACCGATTTCGCAATGGTACTATGATGTACGCGATGCGTTGCGTTTGACAAAGGATAGCCATCACTCACACGAACGTCGTTTGCCTTAATAAGACCACTTCAGAGTGGAGTATGTGCCCTCAGGCTCGACCTTCGTTCTTGAGTGTTTCTCATCATCAAGAACCTATTCAGCATTGGACTATCCTCCCTTCTTTGCGTATTTCGAGAAAGTGTTGTCCATCCCGGCCTCATTTATCGATCCGCGAATCGTGGATTTAAATAACCTCAACTATTCTGCGTGGAGTGTCATTGCGTACCAAAGAACAACTGTCATTCTGACCGAGCTAGTCCTGGCGGCAGTCCTACTGAAGTAAGGCAGAACTGGACCCTGTGCATGGCGTATCACTTACTGGCCTCTTCTCTTCAGGTTTGTCCGTGGAGCACCAGATCCTAACATTCAGCGTCTAGTATCCGCGTCTCTCTTCTTGCATCCCGGTTTTTTGATCGTGGATCACATTCACTTTCAATATAACGGATTCCTGTTTGGCATTCTGCTTCTTTCGATCCTCCAAGCTCGTCATGTAATTGCATACTTCAATTCAACTCATGAAAAGACACCTTATTCATAAACCCTCAGGGAAACCTTTTGGCCAGCGGGTTCTTCTTCGCAGTCTTGCTGAATTTCAAGCATATCTACACGTACCTCGCGGTTCGTGCACCCCCGTTATGCATTCCTTTATACTTTCTGACATTGAATTATGTTCTAGCCGGCCTATTTCGTATATCTCCTTCGCGCCTTTTGCATGTCCCCGCAGGGCAGCATACTCCCCGGCAAATTCCTGGCACTCGCGAATGTCGTCATTTTGGTCTTCATCGCGTCATTGGGTCCATTCCTCCTCATGGGACAGCTGCCGCAACTGCTTTCCCGACTTTTCCCCTTCACACGCGGCCTGAACCATGCATACTGGGCGCCCAACGCCTGGGCTCTCCTCACGGCAGCCGATCGTGTCCTTCTACAATGTAAGTGGATATAGGCAATCTTTTTTGACACCTATGTCTGACGTGCTGTGATCGGGTTATTCGTAGATGTCAAACGTTTCGGGAGTAACTTTTCCATCGATGCTTCTGGGGTGTCGTCCTCGTCGAGGGGATTAGTTGGGGATACTTCATTCGCCGTTCTCCCAAATGTCAAGCCAATGCACACATTCCTCATTACCATCATCTTCCAGAGTGTTTTCCTTGTCAAACTATGGCGAACTCCAACATACAAATCATTCCTCACCGCCCTGACGCTTTGCGGCTATACCTCGTTCATGTTTGGGTGGCATGTTCACGAGAAGGCCATTCTTCTTGTCCTTGTCCCACTGAGGTAGCCGTGGTCACCCATTTGAACCAATAAGCTTGACGTTCATGTGATATAGCCTGCTCGCGGCCGAAAATTACGCTTATTTTCGCACCTTCATGATTGCAAGTACAGCTGGTGTTGTGTCTCTCTTCCCCCTACTTTTTACACCTGCCGGTACGCTATGTGCTCTTCAGTTTATAGCCAGTCAAGCTGACTTCAGAAAAGAACAAATCATCGAAGTTGTATATTCGCTTTTGTGGGCGATCGCCGTCTTCGGGCCCTTGCAGCAGCGACTATACGAGTCAGTCGCCCCCGAACCCCGCTTTTACCTGAGTTGACCATTGTCACTGTAGATTTCCCCGGTCACTCCCTGCAGTTATCGTGGGTTCACTAGAGACAATGTATCTATGGGGGTTCATTCTTCTGGAAATTATGGTCATGCTCTGTCCTGTGATAGCGAAGTCTATCGGCCAAGGATCCGAGAAGTTGGAGTTCCTTCCCCTCATGCTTACTAGCTTGTACTGCGCTCTTGGTCTTATTTGGGCTTACGCTCGTCTATCTTTCTTGTATATCACTTCGAAATAGCTCCTACCCATAAAATCAATTTTTCGCAATATGCACAACTAGGAGGCGTCAGAGATTCGTGGGAGCATGTAAAATTCTCGAGGCTTACCATCCTCGTCTTCTAATGCGTGTTCCAATCCAACCTTCTGTCCTCGAGCATGCTTTGCACTCGAACCCCAGACCATGGCACTAGCGAAGGAGTTCAGCATCTCGGATAGACCAAAGAATTCTCGGAAAACTCACTACTTCATCTGTTTCGCAATCTCCTTGTGAATAGCATTACAGAAGTCTTCCACAGTGCATTTCCCACGTTTGAGCACCACAGGGGCCGAGTAGTCTGGCGCCTGGCCTCTTGGTTTTGTGTACACACGGACCAAATCAAGTGCTCCCCACATCTTTCCGATGAGCTCGTCGACGTTGAGCCATTCGCTGGAGGAAATAGGAACACTGTGCGGGATTTTGTATATGAGGTCGAGTTCCTCGATGGAAATCGCATCAATCTTGTTCAAGACCTTGACGGGCATCAGACGAATTAGCGCCAGAAGAGGGGCCATTCTCACATAAATTGCTGGCACATAGACCCTAGAAAGGGGCGAGTGTGAACAGTCAACCGTCCAGCGGCATGAGAAATCCGCACCTATTGCCTTCGATTACGTCGACCAGGTCGTCCGCCGTCGCCCCAGGTTGGCGGATCGCGACATCCGCATTGCTGATCTTATACTCGCTGCATATTGCGTGGATCTCTTCGTGATCTATGTTCGTCAGAGGTACTGTGCTCGTTATGGCTATTCCACCCTTATCCTTCTTCCGAACGATAACTGCTGGAGGCTTCTTGTTTAGTCGAATGCCAAAGCCTTCTAGTTCGGACTCGATTATCTTCTTGTCCCCGAGGGGCTTAAGAACGTCCAGAACGATAAATATAAGGTTGCATGTCCGCGCGACTGAGGTATTCGACTATGTGAGATAGGTATGCATCAAGTCCAGATATATGACAACACCTGCAATGACTGCCGGAAATATATAAGACGTAATGCAAACATACGTATTGATCCTTGGTCATTATACGTACCTTGTCGGCCTCTACCTCTACCATCATTTGCACCCTCGATGATTCCGGCTGACGGTATCGTGACTAAGGAAATGCCATGATATAGGACTGGGACGGCTCACGTAGATCGAGGATTTGAATAGGTGCACCATGCACTTTCACGGTTCCCGGAACCGTTGTGAGTGTCGTGAAGTCGATTTCCGAGACTTCGGAATGAGTACCAGTTAACTTTGACATCAACGTAGACTAGAAATGCAGACAATATCCAGCGCTCCACATCAAATGCTTTCCAAAAATCTCTTACTTACCTTTCCGACGGATGGGAAGCCAACGAATCCGACCGAGGCTACCCCGGTTCGCGCAACATCGAAGCCCACACCGCTGCCGCCACCACCACCACCTCCCGATGGTGTGGAGATAAGCTCGCGGCGAAGTTTTGCAAGTTTCGCCTTGAGCTGTCCCAGGTGATAGCTCGTGGCTTTATTCTTTTGTGCTTCAGGCCATCTGGCATGAGGACAGGACACGGGTCATTTGAAGGGGAGGACACACTTCTAGCCTTTGAAAATGTGAGAGCGCAGAAAATTACGCATCAAGAGAAGCATACCATCTCATCTTCAATTTCCTACCCGACATTAGTGCGTTAATTTTTGGAGAAGGAAGGGAAGGATCAATACTTTTATTTTTTGTACGGTGGTCATGATTACAATTGCTGTGTTCTCCAAAAGGAAATTTGACTGAGTGGTTGTCCCTTCGCGACCCGCCTGCTTTCTTTACATCGCCACCCCCACCACTCTCTGTCCCAGGTCAACTGTCCCTCTCTTATCCCCACAGTCTTTCATGCGACCGGCCGGTCTCGTCGCCTCAGTTCAACTCATCTGAACATCCTTTCCTTAATTTCCATCACCAGTACCTGGAAGTCACCGTATTGTCACTATGTGTGGGGGCCCCTCATGGAAGCGCGAAATTGTTCCAGATCATAAGGTCCGTACAGGCTGCCTCTACAAAAGCCAGGCATCTGACCACATATGATGTTTCGATAGTTCGACTTCGTCGACACCCGGGAGTTCACTGACAATGGTTTCATGATGCGGATGAAGTATGCGCCATTCGTACTTCCTAGCCCGCGGCCTTCCACGTTGGGTTCATTTTGTCGACGTGGTGGCTGCGCACTGGCGTGATGTTATTGTCTGACAACTAATCTGCGCGTGATAGGTACCTCTGGGTATACGTTCTCGTCCTCAAGTCATTCCTTGTCTACGTCTCCGATATCTTCACTGCCGTGACCATGTTAAGCACGAAGTCCTGGACCATCCAAATTTTTCAGAACTGCAAAGACGTCAGGGGTTGTGTCGCCATCCCTTTCTCCGTCGGCCAATGGTTATTCACCAGCTGTATCATCTTCTCCTTCCTCCTCGTATGCAACATCCCTCCCACTGTCAATTTATTGAACCTAATACGTTTTACCGGTAAAGCTTGCCTATGAGGCGCGGAAGACCAAGAAGATTATAGCAAGTCGGGACATATCATATGCCTTTACAAATATCATGGCGAACAATTACTATTCTCTTCGTAAGAATTCTTGCCTAGTCATCAAACGCCCGTGTTGAGTTTGTATATTCCGCGCGTAGGCTCCTACGACCATTTCTGCTTTTTCGATCATATCCAACAATCGACGAAGAAGAAGGACGATTTCGCTTTCTTCGTCTTCTTCACCTTCAAGAGTAAGGGTGGAACGTCCCAATTTCATCTGTATATTCTCACGCTCTGCTAGGTTGGAAGCGTTTGTTTTTCGCTGATGGCCCCCGTCAATTCATTAATGCCCTGACTCTCTATGCCATCTATTTGGCGAAAAAGGATGACAAGACTTCTTGGTATAACTTTAAGAAGTATTTTGCGGGGAATAACCTGATCACAACCGCTCTCACAATCTCTACTCTCTTCACTGTCCTCATATTCGCGGGCTCCCTTCTCCTGCTCATAATTGCGGCTATAGGCTACGTCCCCCTCCTTTGTTATATCAAGGGGAACCTGAAGGTGGGGTTTATGTGACTTCAGCAGCATGATATATGCTGAGACTTCTACATTAGGAATACTGCTGCCACAAAGTTGATAAGGTGAAGTCTCCTCGTCGTTCTATGTTACATCCAGCTGACATTATCTTAGCGTATCTCTGAAATCATCAGAAAGCGCAATAAAGAGCGCACAGCCAAGGCCATAGCCTTAGCCAAGAAGGAAGCAATGGGCGACTTTTCTCATCTCAAGAACAAGAAGGGACAGTTTATTCAACAACCTCTTCCGCAGCCGACTCTTCCAAATATTTCTATCGATGATGACCTAGCCGATATTGCATCATTACAGAAGCGCGCAGGTACCCCGAGTACTACTTACACCGCGGGCGAAAGGCAGTATGCGACCGATGCAAAAACTTACGACTACGCAACGATGCCCGCGTACAATATGCCTTACTCCCATGTCCAGGATCCAGCGGCATATGCTCGCTACAATCCCTCAGTCCCTTCGCTTCCAGATGAAGGCAAGTACCACGAGGACGATTATGGGAGCACTACGGATTTTGCTCTCTCCGCCGAATCCCATGGTCAGGATAACCAGTCTGCACAACACCATGGATCCCAGGACTACGCCATGGATCCGTATGACGTCTACATTGGGTACACTACAAACGAGCAGTTTGATCCCAGCGGTGGCCAGTACGGGGTTCAGCAAGGGCAACATATACACAATGCACCGGATGATGTTGCTTATGATTCCCGGGCATATTTTGATCAGACCGGGAGCCAACATGGGCATCAGCCGTCGCAACCCTGGCACGACGGCGGACAGTTCCATTCTGTGTAGCGGAATCGTATTATCTGTATTACAACCCGTTCATTCGTTCCTTTGGTCATGTCACTTTTGGACGTCGCATTTTCAATTCATTTCTTTTTTACTGTAGTCTTCCTGTCCCTTGGCTTCTCCAGTCCTTTTCATATCTAACTTATCCAGAGAGTACCAAGAAATTTCGCCTATGGTGCAATGATGTACCCCGATGAATGCACCTTGCAATAATTTTCCGTCATCGATATCACCGTTTCGTATAGCGGAGGAAGCGAGAAGCAGCTAGCATTGTATTCAGCGGCAGAAAATGAACCGCACCATGGATTAACATACCCATAGTACTGATGAAGTTAAACCCTTTTGGAAACGTACAGTCATTCCAACTTTGCCGCAAACCTAGGAAATTAATTCTCACCGAAGAAGGCGAAAATGATCCAAGCATCCCGCCAGCGATTCTCGTAGAGCATGTTCAGTGGCGCTATGTATTCTTCACCAACCTATTCAGCGTTGTAGATCAGTTGTACTATTTTTTTGACACCAGAAATCCAGAAGTCAAGCTTGCCTTGTACTGGCAATATCTACAAGCTTGGGTGTCACTAGGGTTTTCCAGATACCCTCCGAATGCATCCACGAAGTCGTTAGCCCACGAGGCACAGGAAAGTCCAGGTGGAGGGTCGAAAATAGCAAATTCGCCTGCCTTGCAGCGTATCTGCAATCCACTTAAACAAGAAAGGTAAGCCTGTGAAATGATGCTTTACTTGGAGCATAAGCATAATAAACGCACTGGAGCTCGGTGGATAGCATGGCGCTTAGCAGTCGGGTGAATGGGTTGAGTTGATACACCCATTCCCTCCAGGTGTTTGCCAGATTCGAATACGGGATGATGACGCCACCTGGTCAAAATATAGAGAGTTACTCAGCGTAGAGTCACCTGCGAAGATCGAAAGTGTACAGACAGAAAGTGGTCAAGATAACCATGATAAATGGGTCGAACAAGATGCCCACTTGGACAGAGGGCGTGATTGCTGCGACGAGTTGCGCCAAGGATACGCCGAACAATTCCAAGAAAATGATGACCACCAGTTGCAACCCAGTTCCGCCCAACCCGGCTGAGCCTTGGCCGAATCCTTGAACGAAAATCTACAGTTTGGGTTGGTAAGTTTAAGTGGTGTGTTGGACCCGATTACCATGATGATCCAATAGATAATTCCGCATAGTATGCAATATGGTAGTTCGCCAAGCAATTGGGCGATGGCGAACACCTCAGGTAAATACATGCCACTGGAGAACTCTGTGTGTGTATTAGCGAGTGGCAGAGTGTCACCTTGATAACGCAAAGACGACCTGCCCCGTACAAATATCCCTGAGTATATGGCGAAACTGTTCTGAGTACGTGACGCCGAGTAGTCAACAATACGTACCTCGGTTTGTCATAAAGACTGGCAGGACCTGATTCAGTAAGAAAGAGGGGAGGACGGTGACCCAAAATCTGTCACCGAAAGAGTCAGCAACAACCAGTGAACGAATACAATAGGACAATACATCGAAAACATTCGGTATTGAAGGTCTCTTAGGCTCCTCCCTAGCTGGAAGAATACAAGAGATACAAACAACGAGGTGCCGAAGTGCAAAAAGAGTCGCGTGAAAATGTAGTCAGGGGAACGCCACAGTGTAACGAATGCTCGCTTCGTGACCACGGAGAGTTGGTAGAGAAACGGCGTCGCGTCTGCTCTACATTAGACACATTTGTCCGAAAGACATTTAGCCACTCACAAGTCGGTATTATTTTGGTTTGGCCAGAAGTGGCAGACCGTTTAAGTTCACGTATCTCTTGCTTGACAACCTGGAATTCCGGCGAGTCTAGCCAGATGTCTTTCCAGTCGCGATGTCCGACCCGTGGTGTTATCCCAGCGCCAATAGCATCTAGCATGTACTCTGCGATATTCGCGCCTGGGGGGCACACTGCGTCATATCGAGCAAAATAGTCTCGTACAACACGCGAGTCTGGTCCGATATCCCCAAAGTAGACTGTATGCCCTCCGTTCTCGAGGAGAAGCAGGCGATCAAAGCTCTCAAAAAGTAGAGAAGAAGGCTGGTGTACCGTGCAGAGAATAGCTTGGCCTTGGTCGGCGAGTCTTCGCAAGACGCGAATCAAGTTCCGAGCGCTTAGCGCATCTAAACCCGATGTAGGTTCATCCAGGAACAGGAGGAGCCCTGGCTTACTAGCCAGCTCGACGCCGATGGTGAGGCATTTGCGGGTCGCGGGATCAAGATTCTGAACGATGGCATCAGCAAAATCATGAAGTTCTAGGAGTTCTATCATCTCCTCGACGTATGCGTCCTTCTCTTCCATTGGAACATCGAATGGCTGGCGCAGATACGCTGAAAAGCGAATGGCCTCGCGTACTGTCGCGGTCCCTTCGTGTACGTCCATTTGTTCAGCATATGCCGTGGATCGTGCAAAATCTGGTCCGGTAGGGTGCCCGTTGACGAGGATGTCCCCGCTGACAACGCCGATGTTTTTCCTTTTAGCCAATACATCAAGACATGTCGTTTTTCCAGCGCCAGAAGCTCCCATGAGTGCAGTCAGCGTTCCAGGCTTAACATAGCCAAATATGTCGCTAAGCAGCTGTCGCGTGCCGTAGGAGACTGGGACATGGTAGCTAACACCTTCCCAGGTAAAAACACCGCGATCAGATGACGTCCTATTCGAACAAAGTATTAAATATCAGCGTGTCATTCTACAAGTCCCAAAGGCAGCTTTTACTCACGTCACATCCTTTTTGGTAACAACGTTTTCCGGATCGACTTCTTCGGCCGTCCACGCCTGCAGTCGGCTTGCTTTTCGTTCGCGGAGTCGATCGTTCAATTTGCGCGTCTCTGACGTCTCCCTAACAAACAAACGTGAAAACACCCTGCTGGTGCGTTGCTTCGTAGTGTAAGTCGGAAGCTCAAACAGCGAGCCTGGTGCCTAACGCCTACCGGAAGGAAGTCTAAAATGAGAATCTGAGTTACTTGATAAAACAACATCCAGCCGAGGACGACGACGAAATTACGACGCCAGATGTCATGATCGTCCATGTCGTAGGCGGTTAGCAGGTACGAACGACCTGAAGTAGTATTGGAACCCGGCTTTGCCCCCAACAGAGTGCAGACTTGATTCGGTCCTAGGCTGCTCCTGGGGTACGTTATTGATAACAACCCTAGACATTTGGCGTGCTCATATACTTACGGATATTTGCTGACATTGAAGCCATTTCTAGGAACCACATAGCTGCCATCGCAGATTAACTGGAATGAAGATTGGGATTGTCAGAAACAAGACAATCATTTCATATAGAGTGGATTTACGTCAAGCCCGCTATACTCGTTCTCCATCAAACCAGAGAACGCTGTGGATGACATGTATCAACGATACAAAATCTGAAAACAGGGTCTACTCACCGTAAGACATGGGGTTCAAATAGAACTGAGCTTTACGTTCAGCATCAGTTACTAATGGGAAGAGAGCGACTTACTATCCAGAACAGCCACTGTTTCATCTGCTGTACTGGGATGAGATACCCGGTACAGAGAACAAGGCCCGTGACAAAAAATGCACCCAAGCGAAAGGCAGCCTCGTATGAGAAAAAAAAGAAGCCCAGTGTCCGGAAGAGGCCTTGAATAGCCAGAAACACCATGTAATTGAAAAGGTGGAATGTCCAAAAGGCACCCCCGGAACGGTGAAGATTGGCCATAAAATATATAATGACATCGTAGACCAGAACACGAACGACGGAGAAGGGAAGATCTGAGAGTGCATTCCCGAGTGAGAGAGCTGACGGACGGTAGAGGCTGTAACTTGTCTGCAACCTGTTAAATACTGCCGCCGCCCGGAAATCAAGGGATAACGTGAGACTCACCTGTTTGTGAAGTACAGCACGTCCGCCAACTTGCATCGACAACTACAACAAATCAGAAAGTCGAAGCGCCGAGCGAATGAAGACCCACTTCACCAAATGCATCGAGGCAAGATGTTAACATGCTGATGAAAATGACGCTAGTGCGAGTAAATGCGCCGTTCGATGTTGACGGCTGGTCAAAAAACGCGGCTCCGATAATAATGGCAAGGACCTAAAAGGTTGGTTAGACGAAATCAATCTCTTGGTGAGCCTACGTACCAGCGACAAGGAAAAACTTGTCACAAGCTGGAAGCGGTCTTGGAGCCTCATCTGAAACTGCCGCCGTGCCAATGCCATAACTTGCCCTGCATACCCGAGGATATCTGGACCTTTCTTCGGGGCCCTGTTGTTCTTCTCAAGAAGTACGGCTTTTTTGAACGCCTCTCGGCTGTCTTTAGTGGACACTTTGTGATCCTCCAACTCCCTGCGCAAATCAAATCCAAGATTGGATTCCCGGAATGCTTGTTCCAAGGCCTCAGGAGTGGATGGAATATCAACTACGTTTCGTCCACGGCAAATTTGCCGTTCATTTGGGTGTGTGCAAGCCGTCAGGTAGTCCACGGTCGGTTGTCGAGGAAGTGACTTGAACCCGATTTCTTCGAAGTATGAACGAGCCAGGGTAGGTGGGCCGAGGTATATCTGCCGTCCTTCATCTAGGACGAGAACCCTATCAAATAAACCATAGATCCCTTCACCGGCCTGGTACCTGAGTTGTCGATTAGTGAGCAGGTTTCTGGAAAATCACATTCAAGTGCATACAGCGTGACAAAAGTCGTTTGGCCTAATACGTCCGTCATAATTCGCAAACTTCTCACACAGTCGAGGGCAGTTGATGCATCCAGACCACGAGTAGGATTATCCCAGCACTGCACAGGAGCCCCTGTCGACATCATTTCAGCAATACTTACCCGTTTTCGCTCGCCACCTGAAACTCCACGAACGAACACATCGCCGACGAGTGTGCCAGAAACGTGAGACATATTTAGCATTCTGAGTAACATCTCTTGAGCCTGTATGTCGATATCCTGACCGGAAATTTTCGGGAGACGACCATTTGAACTGGGGGTTTTAGTTGAAAGAACGAAAGATAGGGTTTGAGCGACAGTCAGAGTGGCAATGTGCGTGTCATCTACAGGGAAAATCAATCCAAGGCCATCAGAGATGATCTTACGCCGTACCGTCCCGATTGTATACGATCTCATCTTTGTAAGTCTTCCTCACCTCCGCTACGTCTCTTCCGCCATAACAAACGTCACCGCGTACGGAGGAATATTCATCACGCTGGTTTGCGATTACCTTCAGAAATGTTGTGCAACCTGAACCAGGACAACCGATGACTAGAATCATCTCCCCGGGCTTAGCTAGGCCTGAGCACCTGAACACATATAAGCCTGATCAAAGTGTGGTAGTCACGTTGGTCTCAGAACTTACTTATTCAGAATCGTCTTTGTGTTCCCATCTTTTGTAGGTGAGCTCCTAGACAAAAACCTCCACATAGAACGGATGAGATTGAGGCCATCCCGAAGCATGTACACTGAAGAAGTCGAAGAGTAAGCTTTAAGTAACCCGAAAGCGAACAAGAGGACCCACAGTCAAATGTCTTGATGTATATCTATTTGAAAAGTAAGATGGCTTGTTCAACTCCCACGAAAATGACTTCACCTTGTGATCCTTGTCCCCATGAACCACGACATGAAGGTCTTCCCAGGTGACCGCTACGTGCTTAGGTTGAATTCCGGCAGCTTTATTGGCCTTGTTGAACGAAATGAGGCAATCTCGGAGATCGAAAGGGCCATAGTTATCAAGAGGTCCCATCTCGACGTCTTTTTCGCTCGACAGCACTAGTTCTGCACCACGACCTTGAGACGAATGCGTAGCGAGCCGCGTCAACGGTACATTAAACCCAGTTCTTGTTTTCTGGATCCAAGAAAACCCGTTTCTATCAGCACCAGACGAAGACGAAGACATCAAGTCCTACAGAAAGCGAGTATCTGGAGGCGGAGGTACCGAGTCACTTCGATGTGCAACTCAAGTCTGATATAGAGAACATGGCTCAGAGATCATGCCGAGTAATAAAGCTTTCTGGACGGTGGTCGCCGAGGTCCTCATGGATGCCACGTCCTATTCTGAATGAAGGGAGTACCGCGGAGAGTCGGATGTATCGACAAGTGCAAGGAGGGTAGTCTTGACGGTCAATGGATAAGCTATAGGGTCGGAAAATCTGCGCGTGCACAATTGCCCTCGAACTTAGAAAATAAAACTGATTACCTCCGAGGTATTGTGGAACCGACTCGGATGAGGAATTCGCAATCGAGGTCTCGATCAAAGTGGAAACGGAAGGAAGAAAAGTGAAAGCAACTTCGTTCTTTCGTCGGCAATAGCCGACGGATAATAAGACAAGAAATTTACGCCACTATCATCTTCAATTTCATCTGCACCAGTCAAGTACCTACAAAGGCCATTCAATATTCTCGCCGTAGTTCCAGTGGACAGCCTTGGTGGAGATATATTCATTGAGGGCATGGCTACCCAATTCCCGACCTAGTAGAAGACGCCACGATTACGACCTGAGGCACATTTCTGGAAAGGGTTGATCTCGCGTACCGATACCGCTCTGCTTCTTGCCACCAAATGGCACGTTGTTATAAAGAACATTGTATTGATTGATCCAGATCTGAGTGACCTAGTGAGTTCCGTCGCAGTGGATTGCCAAGCATATCTCACAGTCCCAGCCTCCAGAGCGGATGACACCCGGTGACACTGCGCTTGATCAGCTATCATGGTTATAAGCCTAAGACGGTGGAGAATGAAAACAAAAATGGCTACTGGAGTGGAGGCCTGCGGCAAGCCCGTACGTAGTATCATTGGCGAGGTCGATGGCTTCTTGCTCAGTGTGGAACTTTCCGACTGAAAGTACAGGTCCAAAAATCTTCATCAAAAGTCAATATGTGGCGTGGTGAAAATTGGGATTCCTGCAGCACCTCTTCTTTCACCTACAAAGGAACAAATTTTTATGACGTCTCCTTGCGTATTCCTATACAACACTTACGATCTTCATATCAGGGCGGATGTCGGTGAATACTATCACGAGAGTTAACATTTAGACTTCTGGGGAGCAAAGCATGCGCACTCGTGGCATCTACCCAGTACCCGGGTGTTATGCGCCTTTCGCCTCCAACTATAACCCTGGCACCTTCCTTCTTCCCAGACTCGATATAGCTCCAAACACGGTCGTATTGGGTTTTAGAGACCTTAAGTTGGCAGGTGAAACGGAGATCAGCCTCAATGGCAAGGAGAGGTGCACACCACAGGACCACCTCCAGACTTTTCATCAAAGCCATCTCCTATGACAAGCTCCTTAGCTTTGGCCGCCAGGGTGGTGACAAATTTATCGTAAATGGTATCTTGAACATAGAGTCGAGATCCAGCCGTGCAGTCCTGGCCAGTGTTATAAAGGATGCCTAAGGCAGCCCAGTTTGCAGCTAGCAAAATGGTCATGGTTATGGGTCAGAGGTCTATTCGGACTCAGGCCTATCATATCAAACCTTGCTCTATATTCGCCGACTCGAAGACGATATGTGGCGACTTGCCACCTAGTTCAAGAGACACTTTCTTGAGATTGCTCTTTGCGGCGGCTTCCATGATCTTGCGACCAGTGACGGTAGAACCCGTAAAGGCGACTTTGTCAACACCCTTATGAGCGGCCAATGCTGCACCGCCAACAGATCCCAAAGACGGAATTATGTTGATTACCCCTGGAGGGAAACTGCGAACCTCCGTGAGGAAAGGTCGGGGCTGATACAACCACGCCATACCCTGCCTCTTTGACCAGTTCAGACAGTTTCTATAATGAATAGGTCATACGACGTGTCTGGGATCATGGCTTGACTGGATAGCGTACCAGCGCAGTCAGTGGGGTAATTTCAGAGGGCTTCATGACGATCGTGCAGCCAACTGCAAGTGCCGGCGCGACTTTCCATGCCCTGAGTCTTCTGAATGAAACTAGAACCAGAACTCAGCAGAGTTCGGCATACCACATTTGAATGGGGTAGTTCCAAGGGATTCTGTCGAGAGTCATTAGTAGGAATCACCTCATGCATTGTGTAACAGACATCTGTCCGCAGACGCCAACTGGTTCCGGATGTGTGATTGCAATTTTAGTCTTGTGATCGATTTCGATGCTCTAATCGGAAATGAGTGTCTCCATAAATGAAATGGGATCAAGGGGATAAGAAAACCTGGCCAAGGATTTTGTCGGCCCAGCCAGCATAATATCGAAGACATCCTATGCTGTCACCAATGTCGAAGTCTCTGAAGGAATAAGAAATAAGATGGGAGCAGTATTCTGGACTTTTCCTTGAACACACCGGGCAATTTTTACAGGCTTTCCATTGTTCAGACACTCCAGCTCGCCAAGGATCTGCTGATCTCTCTCCATAAGATCAGCTAACTTATTAATCAGCCTTGAACGCTCGAAGCCTGAGACGTTTTTCCCCCAAGTTTCACGGAAAGCTTTCCGCGCGGCTTCAACTGCAATGTCGACATCTCTCTCAGAGGCTGGGACATGGTGTAGTGACAATGAGTGACGCGAACGACATGATAAGTAATAGGAACGGGAAATCACCGGCAGTAACCGTGCATAACTCTTCCTCCGTGGAGGGGTTATAGACTCTGCGAAGTCAGATTGCGTATGTAAGTGGAGTTAATGGGTATATAATAGATCAAGAGGGGGTCGACCTGATTGGGTCAAGGTTGTCTACCGACGGCACAAACTCGTTATTGATAAATAGCCCAGTTTGGACTGGAATCTTTGAGTTGGACTTGGGGATGGATAGCTCAACGACGTTTGTCATGGTGGCTAAAGTGGCTGCCCGTGGTGGGGAGAATTGAAACGTCCGCCGCGGTACCCGAACTTATAAGGCGGAGATAATCCTTTGATTTTAGATCCGGGGTCATTCCCATGTAGTACTTGTCAGCCAAAGGGACCCATGATATCCCTTTCTATTAAGTAAAGTAGGATATGTGTGACCAGAAATCCCACAGATTAGATTCCACGATCTGCCATATCTTTCGCAGGCGTCCTTCCCACTAGAGCCCACCACAATGCACGCATCGCTGCACCAACCGCTCGTCTCCGCGCACCCGTCCTCCTCCAAACTGTCTTGGTAAGAGTGAGCATGCAAAGTATAAAGGAAATGTCCAAGAATAACCGCCGAAAAATGACGAAGGTGGGAGAACGTCCTTCGTTGTTGGAAAGGAGTATGGCAAATTCGCGTATCGATTTCAGCATGCGCGCTAAAGTTTTGAATAAAACGGCCCAAAGCCCCATCTCGTCAAAGTCCCAAGAAATAACGTCGCGCACTCCGTTGGGAGAACCACTCCCTGCAAACGTCGGAGAGGACCTCGATGGCCCAGGAGATGTCCTCAATGGTTGTGCGCCGAAAGAGTGGGATTCAATTATCTCAATACGTTCGGAAAGTGCTGCGAGTTGCGTCTGAATACTTTCTATGGCCCGTTCAAGCGCGAGTCTAGAGGGTGGGCGATGAGGTAATCCACTGGCTAAGAGGGCATGCGACCGCGTAGATGGCGGCCGGCGGTAGACCGGTGGTCCGTGTGGTGCCATCAGATCTCGGGGAACGGCTTGTTCAGTATAAGGTTGGGGATACGGGGAAAAGGAGGCGGTCGACGGGTCTCCAAAGGCTGTCAAAGTTTCAAGACCTTGTGGTTGTGAGGCTGGAACACCTGGAGTTGACAACAGCGTCGAAATCGTACCAGGAGTACGGTATCTATCGGCTGAGAGTGACGATTGTGGTCTGTTTATGGCAGCGGTCTTCTCAGAGGCTCGTGAACCCATTGCTTCATCATCCGTTGTTTCCTCTTCGGATGCACTGCCCTCATGCCGGGCCATCATATCCGAGTCGCCCCGGGGCTGATGTAGGTTCTGCACCGAACGATAAATGGATCCCGATGCATCGCCTTCCGAGCTGGAGGAATCAGAATCCGGGGACCTCGAAAAATTTCCTAAATGACGATTTATTCGCACCGGAACAACGCTCAATGTACAAACGACGCACCGCTGTGAACGAGATTGGCCGGGTCTCCTCCGTATGATTC
>Ga0137362_10000334_pt1 | contig 23334 bp, 15 predicted proteins | sample MadtaG_2_FD_104801 | JGI IMG/M metagenome (GOLD analysis project Ga0137362, IMG submission 104801) | Vadose zone soil microbial communities from Angelo Coast Range Reserve, California, USA - Mad1_100_16 metaG | ecosystem: Environmental > Terrestrial > Soil > Vadose zone | place: USA: California... | reverse complement strand
TTTGCGCTCGCGAAAGCCACGCGCGTTCTCGCTATCGAGAAGGACGCGCGCCTGACTAAATTTCTGCGCGAAAAATTCCGAGATCGACAATTGGAAGTTCTGCATGCTGACGCGCTGCGTTTCGATGTGCGCGCGCTTTTTGCGCAGCAGCAAGTGAAATTGTTAGGCAACCTTCCTTACTACATCTCGAGTCAGCTACTGATGAAGTTCGTGACTTATCCGAGTCCCATATCGCTGTGGCTGTTTATGTTACAAAAGGAAATGGCGCAGCGGCTTTCGGCCGCGCCATCGACGAGTGAGTACGGCGCGCTCACCCTGCTCGTGCAACTGCATCATCGCGTAAAATATCTTCGCACCATCCGCGCGAGCGTTTTTCTTCCGCGACCCGAGGTCGATTCAGCGCTCGTTCGAATCACGCCCCGCGATCCGGAAGAACTTCCAGTATGTGATCAGGAATTATTCGCCGCGCTGGTGCGGCGCGGATTTTCCCAGAGACGAAAACAATTGGGGAAATTGCTTCGCCCAGATGTAGCCGATTGGGAAAAAACTGCCCAAGCGCTGGGGTTCGATCGGAAAGCACGCGCGGAAACCCTCTCCCTGCGGCAATGGATCGCGCTAACCAATCATGTGCGCCCGTTGGAGCCTCCAGAGCGGCGCGCGAACGACGCGGAGCGCTTTCCCGTCGTGGACAAGAACGATCGGCTTTTAGGCGAAGCTTCCCGTGCCGAAGTGCATGGGGATAACTTGCGCCACCGGGCCGTTCACATCCTGATTTTCAACGATGCCGGCGAAGTTTATTTACAAAAACGTTCGCGCTGGAAAGATCGACATCCTCTTCTGTGGGACTCGAGCGCCGCCGGTCACCTTTGCGCCGGAGAGGGATATGACGATGCGGCGCAACGCGAGTTGCAGGAAGAGCTCGGAATCAACGTTCCACTTGAAAAAGTCCTTAAGCTCCCCGCCTCGGCACGCACCGGGCAGGAGTTCATCTGCCTTTATCGCGGGCTGCTTCGCGGCGATCCCAAACCCGACCGAAGCGAGATCGAGGCCGGTGTTTTTTGCAGTCCCGCTATCGTCGACGGCTGGATCGCAGCGCGACCGGAGGATTTCGCGCCGGGTTTTGTAGAATGCTGGGGAGCGTACCGCAGAAAAAAACGCGCTTAGCGTCCGCGCTGTCTCGAAAATTTTTGCCGACGCCGTCGCGTTGTCGATCTCAAGCCGCCAACTCTCCGCTTGGGCAAACCGCGCGTGGCCGTGCGCTTGAACTTCCGCGCTGCGCGCCGCGCCGCTTCCTTCCCGCCGTAAATGGTGTCGCTAAACATTTTCGTTAAGACTTCGGTTCCGCGAAGAAAATGGACCTGAAAACCGTGCGTCTGTTTTTTCGCGCGCGTCTTCGTGTCAATGCGCCGGATGTTTGGTTCTGAATCAGGATTGCCCCGTTTGCGCATGAAACCTCGCCTAACCAGTAACCGAAACGTCGCGAGAATCAACGAGCGGCTTCCGGTTTATTAATCGGCGTCGCTTTCCCGGGTGAAGGCAGATTCCAAGCTTGCCATTTCTTGTCATATTCTGCGGCAGGCAAGAGCGCGTAACAAGGGTGCCGCGGCGCCCGCAACCAGGTGATGATTCTCACGAGGTCTGGCTCCGCCATGGTTGTGCAACCCGTCGTCGGGCGATTCACTCCGCGGCGAATATGAAAAAAAATAGCGCTGCCTGCGCCGGGAACTGGCGGGTCGGAATTATGCCGGATCTCGATGAGCCAGCGATATGCGAAATCGCCCGAGCGCATTTTCTCGTGCGTGTAATTGTCCGGCGGATTGTTGGGATCGATAACGATGTGCCGGTTGTAATTCGGTGAGCGCGGGTCGTCGCTCCAAACATCCGCCTCGGTCACCCGATGATACGGATAATCGCCTTCGGCTGGTAAATTCGGATCGTAACCAAAAACTTCGCCGATCTGGAAAACACCAGCCGGCGCGCGACCGTCGCGCTCTTTCTTGCGAAGGCCGGATTCATTCTGACCGGCCAGACCTGTCCCCCAGGCAACGCCATTTTTGCCGAACAGGACTGGAAATGAAGGCGTGACAGCAGCCCAACTGCCGCCGGGCTGTCGCTCGAACAATTCAAGTTTTCCGCGCATTGAATTCCAATCCGGCGCGATGCCGAGAATGAGCTGCCTGCAATCATCCGGCACACCATCGGCATGTGCATTGCTGGTCAGCAGGATCAGTGAATAGATCAGGAAGCAGCGCAAAATCGACATAAACGTTTCCAAACTTAGACGCGCATTCTATTGATTCTGTCCAACCCGTTTTCGTCGTGAAGAAATATCTCGCTGTTTTGCTCATCATCGCCGGGGTGTTTGCCAGCTACGCTCCTGGGCTGCGAGATGGTTTTGTCTGGGACGATACGGCTTTAATTCTGCGCGACCCTCTCATTCGGAGCTGGCGGCTGATTCCGGAAGCATTTAATCACTTTCTATTTGTTGACGCGACCGCGTCGAATTTTTACCGGCCGCTCCAGCGCCTCACTTACATGCTTGATTACGCTGCCTTCGCGTTTCGATCGGGACCTTACCACGCAGCCAGCATTCTTTGGCACGCCGCAGCGGCGATCGCACTATTCGTTTTTGCAGAGGAACTCTTGCTCGCATTCGGAATTGAACGACGAAAGCGTCTCTGGATCGCATTTCTCGCCGTGCTGGTCTGGGCAATTCATCCAGTAGAGAGCGCGGCCGTGGTTTATGTTTCCGGTCGCGCCGACCCGCTGGCTGCGACATTTGGTTTTTTCGGTTTGTATTTATTCCTTTTTAGCCTGCGCGCAATCGGCCAGCGCAAATTATTCTTTCTCTTCGGCGCTGGCGTCGCACTTCTCCTGAGCGCGCTGAGCAAAGAGACGGGATTAATTTTCCTGGCAATCGGGACCGCGTTTTTTGTTCTCAAGAAAAATTGGATCAACATGTGCAAAGCGGTAGCGGTCGCTGCATTCGTCTGCGCGATTTATTTCAGCTTGCGCTCGGCAGCCGAACACATTCCCCCGCCCGCCTTGAGCGCGCCTGCGCCTTCACTCGTTAGGCCAATCATCGTTGCACGTGCAGTCGCCGAGTATGGCGGGCTGATTTTGTTGCCGCTCCATCTGCACATGGATCGGGACGTGGAGACTCATCCGAGCGGCTTCAACCAGGCGAGTTTAAGCGGCGCGGCGTGGCGGGAGCTTCAGACCCTCCTTGGAATCGTACTGATTGCCGCCGTCACCTACTGGATGGTGCGTGCGCGCAAGCGCAATCCGGCGGCGTTCGCGTGCTTGTTGTTTACGCTGATATGTTATTTGCCGATTAGTGGAATCGTTGCCTTGAATGCGTCGGTTGCTGAGCATTGGATTTATTTGCCGAGCGCATTTTTCTTTTTGGCGGCGGCGGTTGAGGTCGGCGCGTTTCTCGAAAATCGAGAACGGCCGCGAACATCGACAATTAAATTGGGGGCGTTGCTGTTATTTATCGTGTGGCTTGCGTTTCTCGGCGCGCGCACATTGATCCGCACCTTCGATTGGAAAGATCAGCGGACATTTCTTGAGCGAACCATCGCCAGCGGTGGCGACTCGGCACGCATGCTGATCAACCTGGGTGACTTGGAATTAAGCGAGGGAAAACTGGAAGACGCAGCTGTGCACCTGCACGCCGCTTTGCAAAAAAAGCCCGAACAACCGCTGGCGGTGATCAACCTCGCAGCGGTGGCGTTGAAACAGAACGATTTCAAAGCTGCGCGCGAACAACTCCAGCGCGCAACAAAGATGCCGCTGGTGGAAGCGCAGGCACACGAACTTCTCGCCGTTCTCGAAAACAAAGAGAACGGCCGCGTCGATTTGTTACGTCTGCGGCTGGCGGCGCGGACCGGACCGCCGAATTGGTCGATCGAGAAACGCTACGTCAAAGTGCTGGACGAAAGTGGCGCGACCGCCCAGGCGATTACCGAACTGCAAGCCTGTCTGCGCACTCAATGGTACCGGGCCGAAAGCTGGCAATTGCTCAGCCAGTTATTTGCGAAAGCGGGACGAGAAAAGGAGGCTGCCGAAGCCCTCGCTCGGGCCAACGCTTACGACGTGCATCTGGCCGTGCATACCAGCGCGCTTTGACACATCTAAGAACGCGCTGCCTAACGATTCTCTTTGGGTCGGTTAGATCGACAATTGTCCTTGCAGCGTCGCCGCCTCGACTGCGGTGGTGTCGGATGGCAGAAATTTCGCGCCCAAAAGCCAGAGAAGTCCAGCCACGAACATCATTGCAGAAACAAGAAGAAACGCAGTGTTCATACTCGTGTGCCCAGCGACAAATCCGATCGCAGGAAAGGCCGCGGCATCGCCGAACGCGTGAATAATCAAGATATTGAGTGCGAACGCCGTCGCTCGGACAGCGGGGAGCGACACATTCGCCAGGGCAGCGTTGGAAGGACCTGTATTAAGAAATCCCAGGAACACTGATGCAAAGAGAAACACCCAGGCGAAGGGAAATGGGGCAAAGAGCATCGCGATAAAGAGCGGAAACCCCGCGAGCATTCCGAATCCTGAGACTAGGAAATACGATCCCGCATAACGCGCACGCAACTGATCGGCGACAAAGCCGCCCAGAAGCGTCGAAATTAATCCGGCCACTACGATGATCCCTCCAAAAATAGGCAGCGCCGAGGGCGGTTGTTGTCGAAACTGCAAGTAGGCAGGCATCCAAAAACCAAGACCGCCGATGGCAAAGGTCATCGCTGTTTGCGCCAGAGTGTTGAAAACGTAGGAAGGCGTGCGGAAGAGCGTCACATAATCATCCCAAGTCGCGCGCCTTTGCTTCTTTTTGGTTGCGCCGTCTCCGCGCGGATCGCGTCTGGTGAAGCAGAGCAGGCCCAGGAGCAGACCTGGCGGAGTGACAAGATAGAAGGCCCAGCGCCAATCCAGATTCACTTTGATCAAACCGCCAAGGACGTATCCCAACGCGCTCCCCACCGGTATTGCGGCGCAAAAGATCGCCAGCACGCGTCCGCGACTTTGCAGCGGATAGAGATCAGCCAGAATAGTCGGCGCCGCAGGTCCGTAGCCGCCTTCTCCGATCCCAACGCAAATGCGGGTGAAAACAAGTAACGCGAAAGTCGTGGCCAAGCCGGAGGCGCCGCTGGCCAAACTCCAGAGAATGACGCAGGTTCCTACGATCACCCAGCGCGGAAAGCGATCGGCGAGCCAGCCCAGCGCCGGCGCCGACATCATGTAGGTGACGAGAAACGCCGTGCCCAGCGCCCCGGTGCGCGCCATCGCGTTCGGGTCGTTAGGCGAAAAGAACGTCGCGCGAATCTCCGGCTCAACTGCCGCCAGAATCTGCCGGTCGATATAATTGAAAAGATTGATGCTCAGAAGCAGCCAGAGTGCGGCCCGCGCGCCAGCCAGTGGTTTTCCGGAGCTGGGTTCCATCGACAATTGCCGATTGCAGTTCGCGGCGCGCTGATTGTAAATCATAAACCATGCCCTCGATGTCGGCCGGCGAACGCGCGCTTGTTTCGATCGACAATTGCAATGCCGCGAAGCACAAAGGAGCGGAAATAACTTTACGGATCACGGACATCAAACCGCGAACAAGTTCGAAGCCGCGCATGGGTTCAGCCGCGACGCGGGTTGCTTTATTTGCAGATCGATAATCACACAAGGGTGACATGCTCACCGTGGGATTTCGCGACGGCCGTTTGTTCCACAGCAGCTGTGTCGGCAGGAAGATATTTCATCCCGCTGAGCCAAAGCACGCCAGCGATGACCATGACGCCCGAGACCACCATGAATGCGATGTTCATGTTTGTGTGACCCGCCACTGCACCGAGCAAAGGGGGCGCAATCGCATCCCCGAGCGCATGAATTACGAAAATGTTGAGCGCAAAGGCCGTCCCGCGCACCGCCGGGAGCGAGACATTTGCGATCACCGTGTTCGACGGGCCTACGTTGAAGAAAATAAAAAACAGCGCGCCGAACATAAGGAGCCACGCATATGGAAACGGCGTATAAAGCATGGCGATCAGGAGCGGGAAGCCAAGCAGCATCCCCACGCCGGAAACGAGAAAATAGGAACCGGCAAATCGCGTCCGCAGCCGGTCCGCCAGAAATCCACCTGCCAGCGTGGAAATTAATCCCGCCAGAGCCGTTATGCCACCGAAGACCGCCGTGGCCGAGCCCGGCTGATTTCGGAACATCAAATAGGCTGGAAACCAAAATGCCAGCCCGCCCAAGGCGAACGCCATCGCCGTTTGCGCAAAGACATTGAAAAGGAACGACCGCGTTCGGAGCAACCTCACATAATCGCCGCGCGTGGCTTTATGACGACGTTCGCCCGTCACATCCTGCACTCGAGGGTCCTTTTGCAGGAAACAGAAGAACCCAAGAAGAAGACCAGGAGGCGCGACCAAATAAAACGCCCAACGCCAACTCAAATGAAGAAGATTAACCAGCCCGCCCCCAGCATAACCGAGCGCGCTGCCGACCGGAATCGCTGCAAAAAAAACGGCGAGCACACGCCCGCGCGTCGCCAGTGGAAAAAGATCGGAAATGATTGGTGGCGCCGCAGGACCATATCCGCCTTCGCCAATTCCGACAAACACGCGTGCGGCGAGTAATATTCCGATGCTCGAAGCCAGCCCCGACGCACCGCTAGCAAGACTCCACAGAACAACAGCGATTCCAATAATCATCCAGCGCGAAAAACGATCGGCCAGCCAGCCGAGCGCGGGCGCGGCAATCATGTAACTAACGACAAACGCCGTGCCGAGTGTTCCGGTAATAGCCATCGCATTCCGATCCCCCGCCGCGAAAAAAGTGGCGCGGATTGATGGCTCCACCGCCGCGACAAGGTACCTGTCGATGAAGTTTAACAAGTTGATCGCCAAGAGAAGCAAAAGCGCCCCATGCGCACTTCGCATCGCTTGCTTCGCGGCCCCTTCCATCGACAATCGGCCATTGCAGACGACGGCGTGCTGATTGTAAATCATAAACAATACCTGCGATACCCGCCGTCCGGGCACGCGCTTTAGTCCTTTCCCGCACCTGGACGCGATAAACGATTTGTGGTTTGAGACCTCGCCGGATATAACGGGTGGCGGTTTTACTTGCGAAGCAGCGCTTTGACCAAACCTAGATGCAGCTCAAAAATCTTCTGAATCGTAGAAGGCGAAACCTGCCGCCGAAAGTGAAGGGACCCGGAGCCGGAGTTTTTCTCCGCCTCTACGGAGACCCTCTGGCATATCTGGAAACGCTGCGCCATAAGCGTTGCGATGTAGTTTCCTTTCGTGCCGCGGGAGAACGCATCTATTTGGTTAAGAGTCCAGAATTGATTCACGAAGTGCTGGTGACGAAAGGGCGGCAGTTCACTAAAGGCCGTTCACTCGAACGAGCGCGACAAGTTTTCGGCAACGGCTTGCTTACGAGCGAAGGCAATTTTTATCTGCGACAAAGACGCTTGATGCAGCCTGCGTTTCATCCTCAGCGAATCAACAGTTTCGCTGAAACCATGACCCAGCACGCGAACCGCGTAATGACAGAATGGCGGGACGGTGAATCACGCGACCTTTATGCGGAGATGGCGCGTCTCACCCTCGGCGTTGTCAGTCAGACCCTGCTCGGAACTGATGTCGATGCCGAGGCGGCCAAAGTGCGCAAAGCGGTGAGCACACTGATGAGCATCTTCCCGTTGCTGATGCTGCCACTCGGCCAATTTTTGCAGCGCTTGCCTCTTCCAGTGATGCGACGACTGCGCCGCGCGAGAGCTGAATTGGACGAGATTCTGTACCGCCTTATTAACGCCCGTCGCAAAGAAGGAACTGCTCGGAGTGACTTGCTCTCGATGTTGCTGGCGGCGCAGGATCCAGAAAGCGCGACGGGTGAGGGCATGACTGATGAGCAACTGCACGACGAAGTGCTGATCATTTTTCTCGCTGGCCATGACACAACCAACGTGGCGCTTTGCTGGACGTGGTATCTGCTTTCGCAGCATCCCGAAATCGAGGCTCGGCTTCATGCGGAGGTCGACCACATATTGGCGAATGAGCGCAGCCCAGTACGCGCCGATTTAGCCGAGCTTGACTATACCCGCAAGGTTGTGACGGAGTCAATGCGGCTCTATCCACCGGTCTGGAATATCACACGCCGGGCGAATGAATCGTGTGAGATCGGCGGTTACGATGTGCCGCGGCGAACCCTGGTCCTAATGAGCCAGTGGGTCATGCATCGTGATCCACATTATTTTGATGCCCCGACCGAATTCCGACCAGAACGTTGGACCAAGGAATTTCAGGCCCGACTCCCAAAATTTGCGTATTTCCCGTTCGGCGGCGGGCTGCGCGGCTGCATTGGAGAAACCTTTGCATGGATGGAGCTGGTGCTGGTTGTGGCGGCAATCGCCCGCCGCTGGCGTTTCGAGGTCGCCGCGAAGAAAAAAATTGTACCGAATCCGCTTTTCACGTTGCGTTTCAAAAATGGACTGCCGGCCTCGCTCGTCCGCCGCCGCTAGTCGTTTCGTTCTGGCCCGGTAGGGTCGCTTGAGCGTAAATCCGCCGTTGACGCTGGTTTCCATAGACAATTGCCGATTGCAGTTCGCGGCGCGCTGATTGTAAGTCATAAACCATGCCTTCGATGTCGGCCGGCGAACGCGCGCTTCACTTCTTTGCTGGCCCGCTGGTGCGCAGCGTTTACCGAGTCTGTGCGCTCGGCGTTGAGCATCTCCCGCAAGGCGGATTTCTGCTTTTGCCAAATCATATCACCTGGGTCGATGCGATCGTTCTGCAAATCGCTTGCCCACGCCCGATCCGCTACATCATCGACCAGGAATTTTATTGCAAGCCGATCCTGCAACCCTTTGTGCGGCTCGTCCGCTGCATCCCGATCGACACGCGTCATTCGCGCTCGGCGGTTCGCGCGGCCACGGAAAAAATCGCCGCGGGCGAAATTGTCTGCCTATTTCCCGAGGGTCAGTTGGAACGCGCGGGCACGTTGTTGCGTTTGCAGCGCGGTTACGAATTGATCGCGCATCACGCAAACGCGCCGGTCGTTCCGGTCTGGCTCGACCGGCTGTGGGGCTCAATTTTTTCGTTTCAAGGCGGGCGCTTCTTCACAAAGTGGCCCAAAGAAATTCCGTATCGCGTCACGGTCGCCTTCGGCAAACCACTCGAACCGAAAGCAGCCGAAATCGCGACCGTGCGGGAGGAGTTACTCAAACTGGGTGAATTCTGCTACAGCCGCCGACCGTCGTTAGATCGACATCTTGCCGAAGCGTGCGTGCAGGGCTTGAAGCGCAGGCCATTTTCCACCGCAGTGATTGACGGAATCGACCATAGCGAACTGAGCCGTGCGAAATTACTCGGCGCCGCCGCCGCGCTCAGTCGATTTCTCCGAAAGGAATTTTCCGACGAGCGCATGGCCATCGTTTTGCCAGCGAGCAAAGGATCAATGGTCGCAAACCTGGCCGTCGCGCTCGCCGGAAAAGTTCCTGTCGATCTTAATTTCACGGCCGGACGCGCGGCGAATGAGTCCGCGTGCGAGAGCGCGAACCTTCGCGTCGCGATTTCCGCGACGCGATTCATGGAGCGTGTCAAAGACTTTCCCTGGCCGGATCACGTTTTGAAATTGGACGAAATGATGCCGCAAATGAAACGCCAGATCATCTTCTGGTGGACGTTGTCGATTTTGCTTCCGGCGCGATTGCTCGCGCACTTGTTGCAGATTCCGAAAAAAGGCGGTCACGACGAGGCGCTCTTGCTTTTTACCAGTGGCAGCTCGGGCGAGCCGAAAGGCGTCGTGCTCAGTCATCGGAACATCGCCGGCAACGTTTCGCAATTCCGCGACTTGCTCGACGCGAAGAAGGACGACGTCATTCTCGCGTCCCTCCCGTTCTTTCACAGCTTCGGATCGACCGTCACTCTGTGGTATCCGCTGGTCGAAGGCGTGCGCATTGTCACTTATCCGAATCCGCTCGAAGTCGCAAAGAACGCGGCTTTGGTCGAGAAGTACAAACTCACCTTGCTCCTCGCGACTCCTACCTTTTTGCGCGGCTATCTGCGCAAAGCCGAGCCGGATCAACTTCGCAGTTTGCGGCTCGTTATCACTGGCGCGGAAAAGCTTCCACTCGATCTTGCGAAGGCGTTCGAAGAGCGATTCGAACAAAGAGTTTTGGAAGGCTACGGACTGACCGAAACCGCGCCGGTGGTGAGCGTGAATCTGCCTGAGCCGCAACCGACCAAACCTGGCGAACAAGTTCAGCCCTCGAGCCGCCTCGGCTCAGTTGGCAAAATGGCGCCCGGCATCGCGGCTGAAATCCGCGAACCGGAAACCGATCGCAAACTTTCGTTGCACGAAACCGGAATGCTTTGGCTGCGCGGCCCAAACATTTTCGAAGGTTATTTGAACGACCCGGAAAGAACTGCGGACGTTTTGCACGACGGCTGGTTCAAGACTGGCGACATCGGCCGATTCGATGAAGACGGATTTCTTTACATTGAAGGACGCCTCTCGCGCTTCTCAAAAATCGGCGGCGAAATGGTGCCGCACGAAGCGATCGAGCAAAAAATTATCGATCTACTCGAGCTCTCTGGAAAAGACGAACGCATCATTGCCATCGTTGGCGTGACAGACGAAGCGAAAGGCGAAGCTGTCGTGCTGCTCAGCGCGATAGATGTCGATCTTGCGCAATTGCGCGACAAACTTCGCGATGCCGGCGTTCCAAATTTGTGGATTCCAAAGCGCATCCAGAGCGTCGAATCCATCCCCGTCCTCGCCTCCGGCAAACTCGACCTCAAAAAATGCCAAGAGCTCGCAAACGAAAAATAGTGGCGCAAGTCTCTGACTTGCGATCCAAATAAGAACGCAAGCTGGGAAGCTTGCGCCACTTTTTATGGGCCCATTGTTTCATTCACTGGCAAATCGCGTTGCCGCGCAAGCGATGAAATTGCTGTTTGGCTGTGTCGCGCACGTTCGCGTGGTAGGGCGTAAAAATGCAAATCGCGACGGCGGGCTTCTGCTGGCGGCAAATCACATCAGCCATTTCGATCCGTTTATCCTTTCCTCGGTGGTGGGGCGCAAAATCGACTGGATGGCAATGGCGGAATTTTTCCCAAATCCGCTGGTCGGATCTTTTTTGCGGGCGGTTGATGCATTCCCGGCGGATCGAAATCGCGCCGACCGTAAGACGATTCGCACTGCGATTGAGCGACTGAAACAGGGCCGCGTCGTGGGTGTTTTTCCCGAGGGCGGCATTCGGGACGGTGCGCGCTCGCTACTCGAAGGCGCGCCGCTTCGGCCGGGTGCATCGACCCTTGCGCACATCGCCGGCGTTCCAATCGTGCCGTGCGTGATCGTCGGCAGCGATCGCCTCTACTCGAAGAAGAGCTGGCTGCCGCTGCGGCGCACGCGGGTCTGGGTTGCTTTCGCCGATCCGATCCCGCATTTTCCGGACCTGGAAAAATCTGCCGCGCGCGAGCGGATTGAGCGGGAACTCGCTGCGGCGTTCAAACATCTCTACGCTGAGCTGCGCGAGAGATTTTCGCTCACGGCGGACGATCTGCCACAACCGCCGCGAGAACGAATGATTGGTAGGGTCGGCGCGTTGCGCCGACCGGACGCCGCAGCGCGGCGTCCCTACCATTATCGCGCTCTGCCATTTTCGCGTTTCGCCGCGGCGAGCGTCGATTTGCTCATGTGCACATCGATGAATTTCCTTCAATCGCGTCATCGGCTGCACGCGCGCAGCCGCGATGAAATGGAACGCTATGTCGCCAAGTGCGAGAAGCTCACGGCGCATGATTTTTACGCTGCGCCACGCGATGGCGAAATCGCGAGCGCAATCGGCGATACCTACGGCGCAACATTCAGGTGGCGGAGCCCGATCGATACGAAGTTTCCCGCGAACAATATTGCGCGCGCGGATTTTTTTCCATGCGCGCGCGGCTGGAGCGCGCCAACGGTACTGATGCTGCACGCGCTCATGTCCGCGAGTCATGTTGGCTATCGCCGCTGGGCTGCGCACTTCAACGAACTCGGCTGGAACGCTTGTTTCGTGCACCTCCCCTATCACTATTCGCGTGTGCCGCGCGGCTACTGGAACGGCGAACTCGCGATTACGGCTGACCTCATCCGTAATGCCGAGGGCCTGCGCCAGAGCGTGATCGAGGTGCGGCAATTGATGGTGGCGTTGCGCGAGCGCGGTGGTGCCGAGTTTGGCATACTTGGCACGAGTTACGGGGGATGGATTGGCGCACTCCTTGCAATGGTCGAGCGCGATCTTCGTTTTGTCGCGTTAATGGCGCCGATCGTAAACGTCGAGCACGCAATCTGGGAAAGTCCGGCGTCAGCTTTCATGCGGCGGGAGTTGCGCCGGGCGAAAATTGAGCCGTCGCTTGTGGCGCGGCATTTTCATCTCAGTTCACCAATGCACAACGAGCCGTTGTGCAGTGCGGAGCGCGTGTTGTTTGTGGCTGGCGAATTCGATTTGATCGCGCGTCCGGCAGACATCGAGAAGATTCAGCAGAAATGGCGCGGCTCAGAACTGCTCCGCGTGCGACAGGGCCACTTTGGCTACCGCATGTTGCGGGAAACAATCGGGCGCTTGAAACAGCGTGGTCTTTAGGCCGCGGCGGTTGCTCGATTGATTCCAAGAAATTCTAAACTTGGCGCGAGGCCGCTGAATGCCGCCTCCGCGAAAACATTGTGTCCCTGAACGGATGGATGCCAGCCGTCCACGGCGTGAATCACTTCTATCCGACTGAGGTCGGTTTTTGCTAACGCGTCGGAGTATCGCACCTGCACATTCGGGACGTGCTCGATCTCGCGCTCCATTTGCCTAGCCATCGCGTGTAGTTCCTCATTTATCATGCGCACGAGGCGAATCAGATTGCCTCGATAGGCGGGTTGCATGGAAATGAAATATTTAAGATCGGTTCCCAGATAAGGATATAGTTTTGGATTCTTCTCTCGCAGCCCTTCGGCGATTGCGCGGGCTTTAAAAAATGATTCGAAATCGACGAGACCGTAAACCACGATCGCCACTCGATGCCGCTCAATTCGGGCCCGTGCAATGAGTCGTCGTATTTGCCGAGTGTAGTCTTCTCGGAAGTGTTTGCTGAGCCGCGGCAATCGTTTTTCCGGGCGCTCAAGGTCGTCCGGAGGGCATCGCCACGCCCAATCCACATTGTTGTGGCCGATCCAAATCAGAATCAGATCGGGGAATCGGTCGCGCGACAGCAATTGAGTGACTTGCCCGGAAAAATTGCGGGTGCGAAGGATTTTGCGGAAGAAATTTTGTCGATCTTTCCCATTATCGACCATAGCGCCCAGTCCGCCATATTCCGTGGCGACAAGCGGTGTGACCTTGTCGAGTCTTTCGAAGACGCTGTAAACGCTCTCGGGCGAAGGGTCGGCGTTAAGAAACCAATCATTGCCGTAGTATCGGCGCGCCCGCCAAAGCGTGCTTAGTGCGGATGAGACATAAACATTCCGAGAGAGACTGTCGCCGATCATCGCGATATGCGGCAGACGCGCTACCAACTGGGCAGAACTGATCCGACCCTTTTTATACTGCAAATAATCTGCGCAAAAGTGGCACGTCGGGTCGGCTACTCGCTGCAAGTAATTTGTGCTGATGGCCGCAGCAGATTTCACAAAAAGAATTCTTAATCCAGCCAATGCATCGCAGTGAGGAAGCGGCGGAACTCGGCGTCATCGGTGGAGAGAGCGGGGAGCCATTCACCGATCGGTTCGCGTCTCCACCAGGCGCGATCGCCGGGCGGCGCAAATTGGTAGCGATAAAGGCGCGCTCGGATGTAATGCGGCGGCGCGTTGGGAAATGGATTGCTGGCCAGGAGCGAGAGCGTGCCGGGATCGTTGTGGAGAAGTTTCCAGACGAAATGGAGCGTCCACGGATATTCAGCCGGTGATGCCAGGGCAGCGAACCAGATTTGCCAATCGATCCGTGGTTGATACGGCGCGATGATGGCGGCACGCCGATTCGGATCGCCTGGTTTGGCTTTGAATTCGTATTCCCTCCACTTCGTGTCGCCGGTGATGAAGGCGTCATCGGTTCCTTCGAAAATGATTTCGGGACGTTCGCGGCCGACACTTCCGAAAGCGCCGTACGTGTTCACGAGATCGAGCGGATCGTAGGAATAGTTCATGAGTTGCCGCCCGGAAACGAGATTGAGCACCGGCGCGAAGCTCAAATATACAACCAGGATCGACAATACGATCGCGATGGTGTTGTTGATGCGTGACGGTTCGGATTCCTGCGCGGCTCGATCGGCTCGCCTAACGAGTGACTTCGGCAGAACGTGACGAAGGAATGTGTCGTCGAAGCAGGCGAGGAATGGGATGAGGGTGATGTAGTTCAAAAACGAAAGATTGCCGCTAATGATGAGAATGATTTGAAAACTGACCAGCAACACGCCCGCGATGTGGCGGGCGTGCCGCGGTCCGAATGAAAACCACGGCACGATCAATTCGACGAAATGATTCCAGGCTGTCTCGACTTGATGAAACCAATGGGGCGCGAAATGCAAATAGCGGCTAAGCGGATTCGGGATTGGCTGCGTTTCGTAGTGATAGTACAGGCAGGTGAGATCGCGCCAGCACGGGTCGCCCCGCAGTTTGATGAGGCCGGCGCCGATCATGATGCGAAAACCGAGCCAGCGAAAAAGCCAGATGATAAGGAGCGGCGGCCGGCATTTCGGAAATGGCCGGCCATCGAGCAGCGGACAGAGAAAGATCGACAAGAATCCGGTCTCGAGCAGTTGGATTTCCCAGCCGTAGCCGTACCAAATTTGGCCGATGTGGACGATCGACATGTACATCATCCACAAAATCGCGAGAACGATCGCGTTTGCGTATCCGGCAAGAACAACGAGCGACAAAGCGAAACCTATCCACGAAAAGATCGGCAACAGATTATCGGAAAGTCCGAACCAAAACAGCGTCGGAACGCGCCACATACATTCGGTCGGCGAAGTTACTTGCGATTGAATGGTGGCGAGAAAATGATTCGCCGGGGTCAATCCATGTTCACCGATAAGCGGGACTAGTTGTTGCGCTGCGACGAGGAATGCAACCGCGTAAACGAATCCTAGCAGCCGCAGAATGACAAAGCGCGTTAGCCAGTAAGAATTTCCTCGCGAGAAAAGCCTTTCGAGAATGTTTTTGTCATTCTCCATATCACAACGTGCTGGCAAGCGCCCGCCGACAACGTTCAACGCTCAATGCTCAACGTTCAACGCTCAATCAATCTACAATTGGCAATCTGCCAACGGATGCGTCAGCCAACGTCTCGGCTCTGCGGAGCCGTGAAATCGCCCTACCGAGCGGGGCTAGAAGCGTTTCAACGCCCAATCAAAAGTGCCCAGGGGGAGATCCGTAGTCACGAAAGGATTCCTACTCATAAGGAAACGGAGTTCTTACTTGACAAATGTGATAGATCTTTGTGAACTGCAAACCCCTCGAAAGGAAAACAAATATGAAAAAAATGAAGAACCAAGCAGTGACAATAGTCGCGCTGACGACAGTCTTAAGCGCGCTTGTGCTAGTGCCAGCATTTGGATCCGGTCTGCCGAACAACGTCTCGGTCTTTGCTACCGGATTAAACAATCCCCGCGGCCTGAAGTTTGGGCCCAACGGTTACCTTTATGTTGCCGAAGCGGGCGTTGGCGGAGCGAACTCGACTGTCGGCTGCTGCGAACAGGCTGCTGGTGTTGGACCATACACAGGTAGCATCACTGGGTCACGCATTTCCAAAATCAATGCCAACGGCGTTGTCACGACAGCAGTGGATAATCTTCCGTCCAGTCAGACAAGTCCGCAGACTGGTAGCCTGAAAATGGGCGCATCTGATGTCGCCTTTATCGGAAACACCCTGTATGTCTTGCTGGCCGGAGCTGGCTGCTCGCACGGCGTTCCGCAGGTGCCGGCGATGCCCAATGGCGTGATCCGCGTTAATGCCGACGGCACCAGGGATCTGATCGCTAACCTGAGCGCGTTTCAAATGGCTTTTCCTGTCGCACACCCCGATTCTGGCGACTTTGACCCTGACGGAACGTGGTACAGCATGGTACCGGCCCGCGGAGACGGTAATCAAGTAGACCTGTACGCCGTCAATCCGAACCATCAAGAGATCGAACGCATCTCTCCGACGATGGGCGAGATCAGCCGCGTCGTCGACTTCTCCGTAAGTTATCCCGGAGATACCAACTGGATCGGCCCGACGGCGATCGCCACCCGCGACAACGACAAATTCTATGTCGGAACCCTTACTACTTTCCCGCTTGTCGCGGGCGCTGCTAAGGTCTTCGAGGTCTCAAGGGACGGAGATATAAGGATTGTCGCTGAAGGGCTCACCGCCATTACTGGCGTTGCTTTCGATAGCAAACATCGAATGTACGTGTTGGAGATGAGCACATCGAACGGTGGTCCCCACCCTGGCGACGGCAAAGTGGTACGAGTGGATCACGCGGGCCATCAAACGGAGATCGCCTCAGGACTCACCTTCCCGACGGCCATGACCTTCGGCCCAGATGGCGCACTTTACGTTTCGCATAAGGGATTTGGCTTTCCAGCGGGCCAGGGGGAGATTCTGCTGATCACAGTGCCGCAGAACTGAGCCGGTCCGAAGAGTAGCTTGTGTTCTGCTCCGCTTTCGGGGCTGCTCTACCCTCGACATTCGTCGGGGCCGGCCGCTGAGCTACCCTGGCGTTTATTTTCACATGTTTATACGGAGGAGCCTGCCACCGACCAACCCCCGAATGCGTCCGCTCGCGAAAGCTTTCGGAGTTCGGGGCTGCTCTATTGCTTCAAGTGGTGAATCGCTAGCCGCGGATTCTTCTTCGCCTTTAACATGCGTTCGATCTTGCGACCTTCACTTAGCGTTGGACTTCCTTCCTCGCTACAGTCTCGATTTTGTCTCCGATGCGCTTTGTCGTCGCAGTATGACCACGTAAATGCTGTGCAAAGCGGGCATCAAGATCAACAGCTGAGCCAATGTAATGCCGGCCGCCGGAACCACAAAGAATATAGATTCACGCCATTTTAGGAAGCGTGCCAGGGGGGAGAATTGAACTCCCGACCAAGGGCTTATGAGTCCCCTGCTCTACCGCTGAGCTACCCTGGCCATTGTGGCGACAAGACTCAATCGCACGCCGCCGGGTGTCAACGGCGCTGCCTTATTCTTTCGTTTTCGAAACATATTGCGCCAGATCTTTTTCCCGGCCATGCAACGCCGCCATAAAACAGACGCCATTTCTCTCTTGCACCACTCCCGTCCAGCCTTCCTGCTCGACATAACGCCAGCCCGAAAACTCTACAGCAGCGCCGGTCTTGGCATTTCTTTCCGCGGGAAATAGAAAAAACTGCATTCGTTTTTCGATCACCCAAATCTGCGCCACGCGATGCCCTTCGTCGTCATCGAAGACCCGGCACCCCAATGTGTGAAAATCAGCAAACTCCGGCGGCACATCATAATGTTCGAGCTGGTGTTTCATAAAAAACAGATCGCCCAGCGCGCCCGCGTCGGTCCGGACCGGATCGAGGAGGACCGATCGGGTCGAGCTCGCGATCGTCAAGAGTCTCTGCGCCGTTCCCGAACCGGAAAAATCATGAAGATGCTCAAACAAATGCAAGATGAACACTCCGGCGATTACGGCGAGGGCGATGCCGATGGCAAGAACAGCCGGATTTTGCGCCGTCTTCTTCCACCTCAGCCTCGGACGCGCAATTGGACTTTCGCTGGAAAACCATTCCCCGATCTCCGGTGGAACAGGAACACTGCGGACCAGAGTCGCAACCGCGCGATCGAAACTTTGTTGATTTGCAAATTCGTCGGAGGCGCGAGCGCAGAAGACCGCTGCGCGCATGGAACGGTCGTTTATCAATTCCTCGCGGATGGGCGCGCAGCTCGCAAGGAGACGTTGCCTGCGAGACAAGCGAACACTTTTCATTTCGCCTCCTCCTGCGGAAGGGTGGCATCCAGCCATGCTTGAAGCTGACGCCGCCCATCGGCCAGCAACCGGGAGAGTTCGCCGATCCTGAGCTCCGCTAACGAAAGAATTTCGCGATGATTGAACTCATCGAGATAAAAAAGCGCGAGCGCCGTCCGCTGCGGTTCGGGCGCTGCGGAAATCCAGGTCGCGAGCTGATTTACATCCAGCCGTTCGATTTGTGCCGGAGCGGAAGGAGAGAGGTCATGCTTCTGAAGCTCGACATCCTCCGCCCGCAAACCGTGCTCGCTGGTCTCGAGACAGCGCCAGCGCGCATCGCGAAAAAACCAAAACGGATCGCTCGGCGTTTCCCCATTTGCGCAAAGCAACGTCGCCTCGCGCAATGTCGCCTGAAAAACTTCCTGCGCTCTGCGCGGGTCGCCCAGCATCAGGAAACAAAAGCGATAAAGTTGCGGAAGATTTTGTTTCGAATCCGGCACGCTGAAAATTTTTAACCGCAGGATGGTACGCGCCGAGGGGGCATGGACAAGGGGCGATTCGGTCTGTAGCCACGGCGCTCTGTCGCCGTGCTCGCAACGCCTCGACCCGCCTTCGCAAAGGCTCCGGCGCGGCACGCAGAGCGGGGCGACTACAGTTTCTGCAAACGCTGAGCCACTTCCTCGGCATTTTCGCGACGGTTGAACGCGGAGATGCGAAAATAACCTTCGCCCCGCGCGCCGAAGCCGCTGCCCGGGGTGATGACAACGTTTATTTCGCGCAGCATCCGATCGAACATTTGCCAACTCGTTAGGCCATCGGACGCTTGCACCCAGATGTAGGGCGCATTGACTCCTCCGTAAACTTTCAGGCCAATCTTCGCGCAGGCGTCGCGCAAAATTTTCGCATTTCCCATGTAATGATCGATTAGCGCGCGTACTTGTTTGCGCCCTTCGGGCGAATACAACGCTTCGGCGCCGCGTTGGACCGGATAACTCACGCTGTTCGCTTTCGTGCTCCAACGGCGATGCCAGAGTGGATGCAGTGGTAAACGGCGGCCGTTTTCCGTGCGGGCAAGCAACGATTTGGACATGACAGAGAAACCGCAGCGAACGCCAGTGAAACCACCGTTCTTGGAAAAACTGCGCAATTCGATTGCGCATTCGAGTGCACCCGGAATTTCGAAAATGGAATGCGGAATTTCCGATTGCGAGATATACGCCTCGTAAGCCGCGTCGAAGAGCAGCAGCGCTTCATGTTCGCGCGCATACTCGATCCAGCGCGCCAGTTGCTCGCCCGTTGCCACCGCGCCCGTCGGATTATTCGGAAAGCAAAGATAGACAAGATCGACATGTTCCGGCGGCGGCTCAGGAACGAAATTGTTTTCGGCGGCGCACGGCAGATACACGATCCCTTCGTAACTGCCGTCTTTTCTCGCGGGGCCAGTGTGGCCAGCCATCACGTTTGTATCGACATAGACTGGATAAACGGGATCGGTGATCGCGACTTTGTTTTGGTCACCGAGGATATCGAGGATGTAACCGCAATCGCATTTCGATCCGTCGGACAAAAAGATTTCGTCGTCCACGATGTCGATCTTGCGGTCACGATAATCGTGCTGCGCGATTGTCGATCTTAGAAACTCGTAACCTTGTTCCGGGCCGTAGCCGCGAAATGTCTCGCGCCTGCCCAGTTCATCAACTGCGCGCCACATCGCTTCCACAGCCGCTCGCGGCAGCGGCTCCGTGACATCACCAATTCCGCATCGGATCAGTTTTTTTGCCGCTTCCGGATTCTTTTCACAAAATTCGCGCACCCGCCGCGCGATCTCAGGAAAAAGATAACCGGCCTGAAGCTTGAGATAATTTTCGTTTAGATAAGCCACGGGGTTTTGTCTGGGTAGCGCACGCGTCTCGCGTGCTGCTTTTGGCGTCTCGCCAAAACGGACTTAACTTGTGATCGCGAGTGCGTCCAGAGAGCCGTACATTTAGAAGTTCGCGACCATGAAAACGGTGCGGTCGCCAGCACGCGAGACGCGTGCGTTACCCAATCCAGAAATCTGGCAAAGCCAAGCGCGCGCTGTTTCGTTATTTTGCGCTCTCGTAATTCTTGGCGACGGCGTCCCAGTTCACCACGTTCCACCAAGCTTTGATGTAATCGGGCCGGCGGTTCTGATAGTTCAGATAGTACGCGTGCTCCCAAACGTCCACGCCCAGAATCGGCTTGTTCCCCTCCATGAGCGGATTGTCCTGGTTGGGCGTCGAGATTATTTCGAGCTTACCGCTCTTGTTTTTGATCAACCAAGCCCAACCGCTGCCGAAACGGCCGACGCCAGAAGCGGCGAATTTTTCCTTGAATGCATCGAAGCTGCCAAAGGTTGACTTGATGTCATCGCCGAGTTTACCGGAAGGCGCGCCGCCCGTTTTCGGGCCCATGATTTTCCAAAAGAAGGAATGATTGGCGTGGCCGCCGCCGTTATTACGCACGACAGTACGAATATCGTCCGGCACGGCCTTCAAGTTGCTGATCAGGTCCTCCACCGATTTCTTTTCGAGATCGGCTTTACCTTTGATCGCGTTGTTGACGTTGGTGATGTAAGCCTGGTGATGCTTGGTGTGATGGATTTCCATCGTGCGCGCGTCGATGTGCGGTTCGAGCGCGTCGTAAGCGTAAGGTAATTTCGGTAATTCGTATGCCATAATCGTTACTGTTAAATCAGATCAACCCGAAGAACAGGACTTATTTTTCGCGGCGATGGAAGACAGCTGTCTGCGGCCGTCATGGCAGGCAGCCGTCTCGGCTGCCGAAGCCGAACACAGGCCGGAGGCCGATGTCGATGTTACGAGCGCGCGTCGCAGCGATAGAAACTCGGACAGTGTCCAAGGCCGCGGCGATAATTCACGTAAGTGGCGAGCGCGAGCAGCGGGAAATTCTGGCGATACATGTCGTACTTGAGGTAGAAAACTTTCGGGAACCCGGTGCCGGTAATTTGCGGCTCGTTCCATGAACCGTCCGGTTTTTGCAAACTAAGCAGGAACCGCAAGCCGCGCTGGATACTCCGCCGGCCAAGATCGCCGCAGGCGCAGATTCCCATCACGGCCCAGGCCGTCTGCGATGCCGTGCTTTCGCCGATGCCCTTCACGGAAGGGTTCTCGTAAGTCGCACAAGTTTCGCCCCAGCCGCCGTCATCATTCTGGCAACTCTCCAACCAATCGCGTCCGCGCAAAATCCAGTCTTGCGTCATGTCCTGGCCGATGGCGCGCAAACCGCGCAGCACCTGCCACGTGCCGTAAATGTAATTAACGCCCCAGCGACCATACCAGGAGCCATCATTTTCCTGTGTCTTGATCAAATATTGGATCGCATCGCGGACGCAACGTGCTTTTGCATCGAATCCAATGTAGCCGAGCAGCTCGAGCGTGCGCGCGGTAAGATCACTGCACGTTGGATCGAGAATCGCGTTGTGATCTGCAAAGGGCATGTCTTCCAGCCAGGGCGCCGTGACATCTTTGTCGAACGCGGCCCAGCCACCGTCGCGACATTGAAAGCTGAGTTGCCAACTCAGCGCGCGACCAAACAACTCACTGAGCAATTGTCGATCTTGCGGCCTAACGAGTCGCAGCGCCATTAGCACCATTGCCGTGTCGTCGGTGTCCGGATAGTAAACGTTATTGTACTCGAATGCCCAGCCGGTCGCTTCCGGATGCGGATTGTTCACCGTCCAATCTCCGCCGACTCGCACTTCTTTGTCGATCAGCCACCGTGCCGCTCGTTGCAGCGCGGGATGTTCCTGGGAGACACCAGATTCGGCGAGTGCGATGATTGTGATAGCAGTGTCCCAAATGGGCGAAAGACAAGGTTGTATGCGGAAGTCCTCCGGATCATCGACAAACAATCCGCCAAAATCTTCAGCCGCTTTTTTGTAAACTGCATTTTTCCTCGAGTAGCCGAGCACACGCAGCGCAATCAAGCAGTTGAGCATCGCCGGATAAACTGCGGCCAGGCCGTCGCTGCCGCCGCCGATTCGCTCCACCATCCAGCGCTCCGCCTCTTCCAGAGCGCGCTGCCGCATCGGATGAAAACGCAGCGGATGCAAAATTTTCAGGACCTCATCGACGCGCAGGAAGAAGTTGCGCCAAGTCCAGAAGCGTTCGCTGCGCGGTAATCGAAAATCGCTATGCTCGGTGCCCAGCGGATAAAGCTCGTGCAATTGCTTGTCTCCGGGCAGCGAGCGCGTCGGCTTGAAGTGATTGATGATGGCGAGTGGGATAAGCATCGCCCGGCTCCAGGACGACATTTTGTAGATGTGGAATGGCGCCCATTTCGGCAGCAGGATCATCTCCACCGGAAAGGTCGGAAGGTATTTCCAGGGGAACTGCCCGAGCAGCGCCAGATAAAGTTTGCTGAATGTGTTCATGCGCGGAATGCCCCCGAGGCGCAGGATGCTTTCGCGCGCCTTGCGCATGAATGGCAGATCGGTTGAATAGCCGGCGAGCTTGAGCGCGAAGTAGCCTTTGACTGATGCATTGATTTCGCTCGGCCCGCCGTAATAAATATTCCAGCCTCCGTCCGGCAACTGCCGCTTCAAAATGTGACGCACGCAACGTTCCTGCAGCGTCGCATCCACTTCGCTCAGCCAATGCATGAAGAGCACGAAGTCCGAGCAAAGTGTGCTATCTACGATGAGCTCGCCGCACCAATGGCCGTCAGGTCGCTGCTGTCGCAAAAGATTTTCCTGCGCGAGAGAGATCGCCCGCGAAATCTCCTCGTCTGCCGCGGAATAAACTTCCACGACGTCTGGAATTGCGCTGCGCAGCGCGATCACCTTGGTAGATGATTTCACGATGTGGACCTTGTAACTGTCGAGCCTATGATTCGTCGATATTAAGATGCTTGCGCGGCCAACTCCGCGCGTTTGCCCGTTGCGTGCCCGTTTCCGCAACTGACGCCGTTGAACACGAGAGTTTCGCTCCCGTTTCCGGTCGGTTTCGGTTTCGCCCCGAAATTGAATTTGATGTTTTTCCACGTGTCGCCCCGCTGCGCTTGCAGCCCAAGCGTGGCGGTCGGCTCATAGCCGCAATGCACCATGCAATTTTCGCAGCGGCTGTCGCGTGCGACGCCATTGACGACGCCGTAGTTATCCCACTGCACTTTCTCCAGCAATTCCGCGTAGCTCGAGTAATGCCCGTCGGTCATGAGGTAGCAGGGCCCTTTCCAGCCGCGAATGTTACGCGTCGGGATCGCCCAGGCTGAACAGGTTAAGTCACGCGTGCCAGCCAGAAATTCAAAATAAATCGGCGTCCCAAAAAACGTGTAGCGGTTCATCCATTCTTCGATCTTTTGGAACTTCTCGATCGAAATCGCGCTCGTCAGGAAAAAATTTGCC
>Ga0137362_10000332_pt1 | contig 23382 bp, 13 predicted proteins | sample MadtaG_2_FD_104801 | JGI IMG/M metagenome (GOLD analysis project Ga0137362, IMG submission 104801) | Vadose zone soil microbial communities from Angelo Coast Range Reserve, California, USA - Mad1_100_16 metaG | ecosystem: Environmental > Terrestrial > Soil > Vadose zone | place: USA: California... | reverse complement strand
GCCAGTTCGGCTAACGTTCGAGGCCATCGATGCCCCGTTGATCGTGGCGTTCCTCGATCACTTGGAGAAGCATCGAGGCCTGAGCGTACGCAGCTGGAATCTTCGCCTGACCGCCATCCACTCCTTCTTTCGCTATGCTGCATTCGAAGCGCCGGACCATGCCGCCCAGATCCAACGTGTGCTGGCAATCCCCAGCAAGCGCTTTACGCGGAACCTGGTGCATTTTCTCACCCGTCCGGAGGTCAAGGCGTTACTCGCTGCGCCCAATCAACGCACCTGGTTCGGCCGGCGCGATCACGCATTCCTTCTGGTGGCAGCGCAGACGGGGCTCCGTTTGTCGGAAATGACGGGGATGACACGCAAGGATGTCACGCTCGGTACAGGTGCTCACGTTCGCGTGATCGGAAAGGGTCGCAAAGAACGCTGTGTACCGCTCGCCAAGCCCACGGTCGCCGTGCTGAAACCCTGGCTACGCGAACCGCCACGCGGCGATGGACAAGTTCTGTTTCCCAATGCCCGAGGTACGCGTCTCAGTCCCGACGGCGCACATTACCTGTTGGTCCGTCATGTCAAGGCCGCTGCCAAGGTTTGTCCGTCGTTGAAAAGCAAACACGTCACCGTTCACGTCCTTCGACACACCATGGCCCTCGACCTGCTGCAATGGGGCGTGGACCGCTCTGTCATCGCCCCGTGGCTCGGGCATGAATCCGTGGAAACGACCCAGACCCTCCAGCTAGCGAAAGCGGATGCAGCACCCTGCGCCAACCGATCTGCAGGGCTGAAGGAGATGGCCAGGCGGAGACATAGGACGTGTCAGTGTTGCTGGGTGCCAAGGCTCACCGGCTGACGCACCCCATGACATTCCGGGCAAACGATGTCCTGCACACATGTGCGATGCATACCTCCGACAGCAGAACGCCCATTCTGTCGGAATTGGAAACGGGGCCCCGGTGAACTCGCACCAGATTCCTGCACGGAATTTGCCTACCCCTTCCCCTTCCTGCCCGGCACCATCCTTGAGACGATGCCTCCAATAAGAGTCGGCTCATGCTCATGGGCAATGCGTTCGAGCGTGTAGGAGCGCTCGAACGCGTTCGGCCCAATAATCTTCAGCTCCCATCCGTCATTGGCCTGTGAACCGACAATCGAGACTTGCCAATCACCAGGACGATCGCTGAGAACATGTTCGATCACAGAAACGACCTCCGCCCGCTGTGCCGGATGTCCGGTATTGTGCATCTCCACCGTTACCGCCATGCCGCAGAGTCTACTCCTTGTGTGTCTTTCGCGTTGAACCGATCATTCCCTAAACAAGTTCTCGATCGTCCGCATAGGCAGAAACAAGCGGTGCGGAGTGTCAGGCAGCGGCACGAACTCGAAGTGTTCATAGAAGCGTTTGGCGGCCTCGTCCTTAGCATCTACGATCACTGCGGCCGATGCGATCTGTTTGCTTTGTTGGAGACACCGGTAAAGAGCGTCCATCAGAAGAAGCTCGCCCAGCTTTTGCCCTCGAAATCTTTCGCTAACTGCCAACCTGCCAAGGAGTGAAGTCGGAACCTCGGGATATTTTGGAAGTTTCTTGGCCATTTCTTCGGGGAGTTTGACCAGGTCCACGGAATACTGCGAAAGCGTGTAATAGCCAGCGACCATCTTGCCGTCGGGCGTCAGTACAAAGCAGACGGCCGCGTGTTTCGCGACATCTTGGCTCGCCTGCTTCTTCAGGTAGTTGTCGAGAGGTTCAATGCCACACGAGAAGGCCGCTCGATCATGCGCCTTACCGAGCGGTTCGACTCTGAAGTCGTCCCGTTGCTGCTTGTGGACCACCTAGATCTTCGCTCGCTCTTTGTAACGTTTTGCAGCAGCGACCAATCTCGCACTCGGCGCAGGGGGATTGAGAAGAGCATTGGCAAATACCTCTCTCGCGCGCTCGTTCAGAGTCAAGACTTCCTGCTCCCGAATCGTTCGCACAGCTGCGTCGTCTGCACTTAACACCACGAAGTCAGAGACAGACGTGCCTTTGATCCGAGCAGCATGCTCAATATGCTTTTTCTGCTCTGGAGTAAGACGAGCCTCCAGACGTTCTTTCTTTGACTCCTTTTCCATCTCGGCATGGGATGCCATACCTGCCTCCTAGCTTTCTAAAGTGTACGGTAAAACACCGTACATGTCAATTGGACTCGGCGCGGCCCTTGCAGACTTCCACGACAAATCGCAGGTAGCCCCGTTGCTTCAATTAGTTGCAAAAGACCTCGCGAGGCAGCACCACTTGATCACGCCCGAGGCGTTGTACGCGGCGTTCCGAAGTCTACGAAGGGACGACCTTGCCGTCTTCGCCTCGGATGAAAAACTCGCCCGATGGAAGCGTACTTCGACTGATACGGAAGTGGATTCAGGTGGGAGTCATCGACGAAGGCCGGCTTCTTGTGAGCAAAACAGGTACTGGAAACGGCGGACACAGCCAAGGAAACCTACCGCCTGACGGGATCTCCTCTACTCGGAGTTCAAACCACCTGCTGAGCCAACCCGTCCATGATTTACGTCGCAGTCGCCCGACCCTTAACCGCCGCAGCAGTGATTCCCACCCGTTACTGGACGACCAGGCCGTCTACTCGGAGCTTTCCGATCACGACACTAACGCGGTCTCCCCGCTTCACGTACTGACCCTTATTTGAGAAAACCATCCAATACGTCTTGCCGTCTTCCAGCTTGCCGGTCTGCCGTAACTGTCCGACCTTCTCCAAGGTTGGCACCACCAGCTTTACGCGGGCCCGTTCGTCAAGCAAATAAGTGTCCGCCTTTTTGTCCATGAGCGCCTTAGCCTTCTCTGCGTTGACCACACGGTAACTGAAGCGCAGCATTAAGCCAGAAGACACTTGCTTCACTCCGACGGGATCGACTCCCCACGTGACCTGGTAGAAGTTTCTGGCGCTTGGAGACAATCCAAACGCGCGGTAAGGGGATGCAGCTTTGTGAACGGGGGAGGGCACCGACGGGGAAGATTGTGTCGCCTTGGCTCCTGCTGCCGCATCTTTAGCGAGGGCGGATTGCGAAAGCGCGGTTGAAAGTAAAAGACCGCTGACTAGAATTCCGCTGAACAGGACCTGCATTGCATCGCCAACCATAACCTCAGAGAGTACCCGTCGATTCCGCATTACGCTCACAAGTGCCTCCGGGTGCAACTTACCGAACGGCTGACTGTTTTGATGCGCTCACACCGTTGGTCTCAGAAAACGAGACTGCTCGCGAGGAATCCTCGCGAGCAGTCTCGCAGACTTGCTTCTTAGCGTCCCGTCACAGCGAACAACTGAACGCCAAGTATGGTACCTAAGCCGTTGTCGGTGAAGACGTACGCTCCCGCACGCGTTGCAGCCGGAGTGGGTGGCGTGAAGGTTACGGTCAACGTGCAACTCGCACCCACCACCAGCCCAGCACCTCCGATCGGGCAGTTGTTGGTTTGTGTGTAGCCGGTTCCGGCGAAGGTGAGGTTGCTGATCACCACCGCTGCGCTACCCGCCGGTGCCGTATTGCTCACCGTCACGCTAGCAGTAACGACCGCCGTCTGGGTCCCGAACTGGAGGGTCGGAATCCCCAGAACAGTGCCCAGGGTGACACCGGTTGGAGCCGGGGTTGCCAGGGCAAAGCTGAGCCTGCCAGGGTTCACGCCCGTTCCGCTGAGGCTCACGGGCGAACCCGTCACCGCAACGCTCCCGGTGATGGTCAGCGTTCCCGTAAACGAAGTAGCAGCGTTCGGCGAGAACACCACATTAATGGTGCAAGTGCCGCCCGCAGCCAAGGTGCCGCCGCAGGTGCCTCCTGCCCCGCCGCCCGGCCGCGAGAAGCGAGCGGACGAGAAGGCCAGGGTAATACCGGTGAAGGTTGTACTCCCGGTGTTGTGCAGCGTCAGGGTTTGCGACGTGCTGGTCGTGCCCGTCGGGACATTTCCGAACGCCAGCGGTCCCCCGGTTGCGCTGACGACTGCAGCGTTCGTGGACACGAGTTCAACCGCTCCGATATCGAACCCGCCGCCTTGTGGCCGCGTGGTACCGAAGAAGTCATGGGTCACTCCTGCCGAGACGGCCGCATTGAACGCCGGCGAACCCGTCGCGATCGAGTAATTGCCCAGCAGTGCGCCGGAGAGCGGGTTTATTAGCGACAACGGGCCATACGACATGTTGACCCAATTGTTGCCTTCATCCACCGTTGCCGCCGGCGTCAGGTTGAAAACCGGATTGGGTAGAGTCGCATCCGCGATCCCCGGAGGCACGTCATAACCAAGTCCGCCATTCTCCGGTGGCACCCGCGCACCGTTGCAATACTGGCTCACCACGCCGGGGCTGGTTGGTGCGATGTTCCCATTGCCGCTGTAGGCGCCACTGAAGCTGGTCAGGATCGAATTCGCGGGACTCAGCATGAATCCCGAGTTGTGGTTGTTCGGAGCCGTGTCGCCACGGATGCCGATGTCCCAGTACTTGGGTCCTGGTCCGCTGGCGGCTCCCGTCGTCGGGCATTGGCCGGTGCTGGTCTGGTTCAGCGTCGGAACCAGCGTGACCACGTGCTGCTGGTTCAGGAGCGCCGGACCCAAATCGCCTACCGCGATGTTGAACGTGCGATTCTGCCAGAACAAGTCGTTCTTCAACACCGGATATGAGACCTGTCTGCACGCGCCATTGACGAGCGAACCTGGATATCCCGCTGGGCAGATCACCGTCTGCGGCAGCGAAGCGATCAAGTTCGACGTGTTGCGGATCGCCACCAGCCCCGCGACTTGGGGCGTCGAGGTCAGGACGGGATTGACGCAACTTGGATCCTGCGGCTGGGTCGGGTCGGGGTTCGGAGTACAGCCCGAACCGTTTCCGGATCCGGCGGCCGGCGGTGGTGTGTTGGAACTGGCAGCTCCGCCCGTATTAAAGAGGACTCCTGACGACGCCGTTGCATCGTTCGATACCACCGTGTTGTTGATGAAGTTCACCCGCAGCGCGTCCTGCAGCGAAACACCGGCTCCATCCCAGCCGGCCACGTTATTCGCAATGATATTGTTCGTGATGGTGACGTCATACCACCGAGCCGGACGAGTGGGGAAACGGCTCACCTCGGTTCCGTTGACGCCCTGCAGGCGCAGACCTCCGCCTCCACCGCTTTCCGCACTGTTGCCCTGGATAAGGTTCGAGTCGATGACTAGGCCCGGCCCGATGCCATCCGTCAGCTGCGGCGGGCAATCCAGGTCGACTGTGGCATTCTCGCAAACCGGGCCATCCGGAGGTGCGCCGGCAACCAGAACTCCGCCGCCGTAGGTCGGGACGGTCGGGTTGAAGCTCTGGTTAAAGAGGAACCAGTTGTTCGAGATATTACCGTTGTAACTGAACCCGAAGTGAGCAAAGCCGCCGCCGTCTCCGCCGCTCAGGTTGCCGCACACCCAGTTGTTGTTAAACCGGTAGTCGTCGGAACCGGTGCAGAAGGTCACACCGCCCGCTGCCTCAGGCGTGGTCGAGTTCAGTTCGTCGCCGTAAGAAGCGTTCTGCGTGATCGAGTTGTTATGGACATTCACGTTCATGTTGTAGCGGAACCGCGGCTGGGTACCGTCGGCATTCAAGGTCGGGTCGGTCGTTTCCATCTGGCCGACGGTGATGCCACCCGTCAGAGTTCCTGCATTGGCATAGACGCGGTTATTGGAGACTTCCATGAAGTGGTTCCACCCATGGAGGTAGATACCGCCGCCGCCCTGCGAGCTGTTGATGACGCTTATGCCGTCGATGCGCGCCGGGTTGCAGAGGAAGTTGCTGTGCCAGAGGTTGCAATCGGTGTTGCTGGAGGTAAGCGGAACACAGATGCCATTCGCGGTGCAATTGGCATCCGGAGAACGCACACCTTTGGCGAGCACTGTGACACCGGCGCCTTCGTAGGCTCCCATGAGTGTGGGCTCCTGCAAGAGTTCTGCAAGGTTCCCGTTGAGCGTAGGATCCCAACCCACCAGTGGCTCAAGGGGAATCGGATCCACCTGGCCCTGCATGGTCGATGAGCAAGAGAACGTGCTGTTGGGATCGAACGCGTTGCTGCTGCTGATGAAGCCGCCGTTAAGCGACAGGCCAAAGAGGCAGTTCACTTGCCTGCGCCACGTATCCATCTTTCCGGCGGGATGCGTGTTGGCGTTCAGCGTAACGGAGGCCGCGCCGACGCCTTGCAAGCGCACAGGTTTCCACATCAACAGCATCTCGTTATAGGTGCCGGGACCAACGATAATAAGATCGCCCGGAGTAGCGCTATCGATCGCGCTCTGGATCGCGTTGTTGGAGGTGTTTTCTCCGTTGATGAACGTGGGGGCCTTGCCGCCGACGGTCAGGGTAACGGTGTCGATCGACTTCTTGCCATTGCCAGCGGTGATGACCAGTTCGCCACAGCGTGCACCACCATTGCCGTTATCGCGCTGCTGGAGCGAGCACAGAGGCACTTGCGTCGAGGAGGTGTTTCCGTTAGGAACAGTGACCTGGATCTGGTTATCGCTCCAGGACGTGATCGGTGCTGCCACGCCGCCGATCGTCACGCTGGAAATGGAGGTACAACTACCCCCAGTGTTGGTGCACTGCGTTCCGAAGCCGTAGTGGCGAGTTACTGTTTTTTGATTGAACGGAGTTGTCGTCGCCGATGGTCCGGAGTATGCGTTGTTAGCGACCAGTATTCCCGGGCCATTGGTGGGCGCCAGCGCGTTGATTGTCAAGGTGTGGCCGGCTACACTGACCCAGGGTCCGGCGCCGCCGTTGTTCGAGTCGCCGGTCACGCTCGCGATCGCGGGCGTGGCATCCGGATAGGCGCAATCCACCGGGTTGTAACCCTCCGCGAAGGCCGCAGTGGGAATGACAGGGGTATCCATGTAGGCTGTCTGGCCAGGCATGAACGACCACTCGTAGCAGAAGTCACTGTAATTCGAGTTGTACGCTGGATCGGTGATCATCGTGCCATGGGGACCCGGAATCGGACCCGGATCGTTCATGCAGGTGATCATCATGGTGGGAGCGTAGCCCGTCGGGTTGGGCGGATTGACTTCCCAGGTCGAGTAATTCAAGCCGTCGAAGAATCCCCACTGGTCGCTGTAGGTGCGGGAAATCTCCACGCCATTGAAGTCCTTGAAAGAAACAGGCAGGTTAGGAACCGCAAACTTCTCACCGAAGGCGGGCGAGAACGGATCGAACTCGGAGGCGAAGTCGTCGGTGATGATGCCCGAGAAGTGCGCGGCCACGTGGGTCGAGCTGAAAATCCAGAACTTGGCGAGCGAGGAAGTCTGGTCATCGAGCTGGACTTCCTTGCGATCGCACAGGTGACGGCTCGCTCCCGCGAAGGGCGCCACTTCCTGCGAACCCGGAAAGAGGCTGATGAAGTCCGGGACCACACGGAGTGCGCCGACGCACGGCCAAAAGGTCTCCACGCTGCCGGTATCACCCTCGTGGCTGGGGAGCATCGTGCGTCCCATATCCTGGGTCGGATTCTGCGGGTTGTTGGGATTATAGGTGCTGCCGACCGCGGCCTGGTCGGGCAGGATGAAGATGTTGCCCAGGCCTGCGAACTGCTGGATCACCGGAGCAATGTAGTTGTCCCCGATGAGAATGTTCTTGTCTTCTTCTTTAACCAGTTCGTAACCCGGGGGCACGATCATTTCGACCACGTATTTACCGTCGGGCAACATCGGCAAACCATCGGTCGGATTGGCAACGCAGATCGTGCAGTTCGTGCCGGGTTGTGCTCCAGGCGTACCGTTCGTTGATCCGACACCTTCCGGTATTCCCGTCTGCGGATTTCTACCGATGATGCTGGGGAACTGGTACATGCCATCGTAAGGCGCGGGTTGCACCTGGTTGAAAGCGTGCATACCGTCGTAGCACTTGAACTGGCTGTTGTTGGGCAGCGCAGTACCGGGATTGAGCCACTGGGTGCTGCCCTTCAACGTAAAGAAGAACGGGCTGGTCGCATCCTGACCCGGACAGTTCATGTTGGGAACGCCATCGGAACGGAAACCCTGCGCCCAATCGTCCCAGCTGGTGGTCTTGGCCGTGTCCACCAAGGTGAGGCTCTGGGTTCCGTCCGGAGCGGTCGTTTCCTGGTACAGATTGATGGTTACGCCCGGCACATCCGGCGTCCAACTGGTATGGATGAGCAGTGCTGGATCATCGAAGGGCCGCGTCGATGCGTAAATCACTTCGCCGTGAATGCCGCCGTTCTCACCTTTAGCGTAGGGCGTCTTACCGAATTCAACAAACTCGGCGTTGCCGATATAGCCTTGCCAGCCCTCGGTCGTGATCCATGGCGGGTCAATGCGGCCACTCGAACCGCCTGCGCCGCCACCATTGGGCAGATTCAAGCGATTCTGGGATTTGCAATCAGCGTCTGCGCAGTACACCGCGCCCGGTACGCGCAGATTGTTGGGGAGGGGGATGGCTTCCGTCGTGTTCACGAGGTGATCGGCAATGTTCGAGTTAGCTCCGCCGGGAGTACCGTCGGCAGGGCCGCCTGCGTCATAGACCACGTGGACACCTGTCTGCTTGTAACGCGTGCTGTCAGCCTCAACCACCACCCAGTTGAAGAACGGGAAGATCTCGTTAAATCCGGCGAAGCCGTTGAGATCGGTGTTGTTGAAATTGGAATAGCTACCATCCCGAAAACGCACGTTGGTGGGAAGCAGCGTAAGCCCCGGCTCAGTGGGATTGCCTTGTGAGTCGATGTTAGAGACACCATCGCCGTTCAGATCAAAGTAACTCCGGGTGTAAAGACTCGTGCGCCATTGCTGCATCGGAACGTCGCCCATGTTGACCGACTGGCCGCCCTTCACCGCGACTGGGAATGACAGCCCGTCGACCAGCAGGTCGTTCCATTGATCGAAGACCGTGATTCTCCAGCTGCCATCGGGAATCCCGCTGAAGCTGAAGTTGCCGTTCGCGTCGCACTTGGTGAATGCGAAGTCCTCGGCATCGGGATCGCCCAGGCTCACGTAGCATTGCGTGAAGCTGTTGGCGGCGTAATTACCGCTGCTATAGAGCCGCTCGTCGGGCGAGCGGCTGATGCGCACGGTCGTAACCGTACCCGAAACCGAGTTGTTGCAGGTGGTCTTAGCGCAGACTCCCGCCTTGCGGCCGTTGATGATGGCCGGATTCGCAAATCCGATCGTCACGTGATAACCGGCAGGTCCGAACTCCTGGAAGTATGCCGGTTCACCTTGCTTGATGAAGGCCTCGTGAGGCTTGGTTCCGTCCAGAGTGTTGGTCTGCAGCCATTCCTCTCCGTGGGCAATGCGGTCAGCTCCTGGCGTCGCCATCACTTCGTAGAGGCCGGGCATCAGGTTGGCGATCACCGCCTGTCCTTCGAGAGGCGACGGCGTGGCACCGTCCGACTCAAAGTGCGGACAGGTGACAATCATGCCCACCAGTCCGTCCGACTTGGTAGTAATCGGACACGCATTCAGTCCCGTGGCCGGATCGAGCGTGCCCGCCAGGCTGTTCGACAATGGCATGTTGAACATGTCGTACGTCATCTGTCCGGTGGAGTCGCCAAAGCCGCCCGCCTGGTCGAAGAGTTCAAGCTCGAATCCGCCCAGTCCGGCTTCCTGCGTGGCCAGCGCATCAACTCCGCCGCCGGCATCGTTCTCACCGTTCAGCGGCCAGTCATCCTCGAACACGAACGCCGCAATTTGGGCCGGTGGGAATGGCGTTTCCTGCAACTTCACATCGACCGCTGTTTGTCCGTGGGCAATCGGCGCTCCGCCCATGCCGTGGCCGCAGGTGCCGGTTCCAGGAGCGAAATCCGCGCCGCCAGGACCCGAGGGACAGTCCTGAGCGATGCTGAAGGACCTGGTCTTTCCGCCGCCCAGGTCAACGGGCGCACCTGCTCCTGAGGAGAACGAGTTGCCGGCGTCGCCCGGAAGAATCGAGATGTAGTAGTACTTTTTCGGGTCGAGATGTACATCACCCGGCTCGACTGGAGCCTGTTGCGCGGCATCCGTACGGCAGATGCCGTCGCCGATATCGCACACGGCCGGCAAGTGCGCTCCAGCTGAGTCGACGAGTGTCTGTCCAGCCTCGCACGCTACGGTACCCACGCAGCCTGACGCAACCAACGGCATATAGCTCGAGTGGAAATTGGTGCCCAAACTCGGCACCGGCAATGGCGGACAACCCGCCGGCCTGGGCATGGTATTCACCTGGCATGCAGGATCGATTCGGAACGTGCGGTCTTCTTCGATGATCCAGCGGTAGTCGGTAATCTGAACGGGATTCTTTCCTGGCAGAGTGCTCGGAGAATCAAGCACGCGGACGGCGAGATTGCTGCGGCCCTCGAACGTGACCGTGACGGTCGCTGCCGATGCACTCGGCGTGTTCTGCGTGTTGATAGCGCTGTACTGGAACGTCACCGTTGCCGTGGCCGTGACGGTCGGAATGGTCGTCGGTGTCGCAACAAAGGAACCATCCGGGTTCAGAGTGACCGTGCCGTTCGTCGCAGGGAAAGTCTGCGGCGTCTTCGGGCAACTCGTTGTGCCGCTCGGAGCCGCGCACAACGGGTGTCCCTGTGGATCGATATCGTTTGCCAGGACCCCGGGAGGCGCAATCTGCAGCCTCGATGCGACGGTGCTGTCGTAGGCATCCGAGTTGGCCGTGGGCGCACCGCCGATGCACGTGCCGGTGCACGCACCCAACGTAACCGTAGCGATCATGGTCGCGGGCGAGGAGCACGTGGTGCCGGTTACAGTTCCGTTCGCGCAATAGGTGAACGTATCGCTTGTAGTTCCCGCATTCGGCACATAGCTAAATGTGCCGTCAGGATGCAGGATTAGCGTGCCGCCAGTTGGCGGGGTGAGGACTACTACTCCGTAAACGCCAATGTCGTTGGCAATCACGCCTTTGCCGGAGTCCGACACAGTCAGTGTTGTACTGGGTAACAGAGCGTAGGTGTCAGGATTTGCAGCTGCTCTAGCGCCGATGGAAGGCGCCAGACTCGCGCCATTTGCGCCGATGTAGGCCTGCATACCGCCATCGCGCTGGTTGTTGGTGGACAGGCTCAATGCGCGATCGAAGACCGCCAGCGCAGGAGCGCCGGCAGCCGGGGCATTGATCATCACGTCGTAGGTTTTGCCTGCGGCCAGAAACACTTCGCTCTGAACTCGCGGAGTCCCGGGCAGAACATTGCCGTCTTCGGCGATCAGGGAGAATCCAGGTGTCGCCGAGGCCCCTGTCTGCGAGCCTACGATCGAAGGCACGTGCATGCGCAACCCTGCGTTCACAAAGCGCACGAGAATGCTGCCGGTTGCACTTGCAGGGGCAGTGGCGAATAGAGAAGGCGCCGTATGAGTCCGGTCAAAAACCACACCGTTGACCAGGTAGTAGCGCGGGTCGTAGTTCACGGCTGGCGGATAGCAGGTCAGATACGTCGATGAGTTAGGGTTTCCACAACCGTTCGGCTGGCCGGACCACACAGCGGTCTCGCTGAAGCCTGTCTTGGCCACAGCTAGGGCTACGGTGGCGTTCTGGACGGGATCGATTTCACTCAGAACCAGCGGGATTTCAGCGTTATAGGACACGGCGGGAGTCGCGCCGGTGGCTGGATACGCTGTTCCCGCGGTCGCTCCTGCGGGCGCGGCTGTGACTACCAACACGCCGTACAAGCCCATGGGCCCTTGAATGGACGGGTGTGTGCCTGACTCAATCAGGTAAGTGCCCGGCTTCAGATTGGCCCAGGTCAGTGCAGTGGTCGCTCCAGTCGCCACTTCCGTTGCGAAGGATTGAACGCGATCGTTTTGCGCCGGCGGGGTAAAGGTTGGGTCGCCGGCTGCTGGCGGAGTAGAGCCCGCGATGGGCCAGGTGGCCACTTGCGTCGCATGATTTGGGCTCGGGGTTCGTGTCGGAGTCGAGCCCAAACCGCCCCCCACTTGGCCCACGATCACCAGCGAAGTCGGGATCCCAGTGGACGCCCCGGGAGGCGTGGGCAAGCTGTTGGTCAAATTGATGGTCAGGCTGCCCGGGGGTACCGTGATCACCACCGGCGACCAGCCCGTCGCGCCCGGGTTCGAGGCAGCGCAGGTGGCCGGCGCAACTGCAGCCGCGCTGCAACTGTAACCCCACATCGGCACACTCTGGCCGTCGGGCAAAGCTATGCTCGTCGGCGCTGCTGTCAGACTCACGGACTGGGCGACAGACGCAGCCACCCCGAGGAGGAGAATTGTCACCGCGAATACCGCCGTCTTAAAGGTTACTTTGAGATAGTTCGATCGCATTTCTCTTCTCCTCGTAATCAGTTCGCTTCATTAATAAGGAAGGCCTGGGGATCGACGAGCATCATCATCATCATTCCGCCAGGGAATATGTTGTTGGTCGTGATCTCGCGCTCGTTGTGCGAGTGCCACATGAAAGCGAAGCCGGCTTCACCGGTGGGAGAGTTCGCGATCGTGCCGGACGGTGGAGTAGTACCGGTGACGCCGGTAGCGCGGGTGGTGGCATCTGGACCGAGGTAGGCACTCCCGCCGTACCAGGCGCCATTCGTCAAGATATTTGCGTCGGGAAGAGTGACCGGACCACCACTGTTGACATCACCGAAGGGATGCGACTCGAGCCCGATTGTGTGGTCCGCACACCATTCGTAGTAATTCGGTGCCAGCGGATCGGCCGTGTAGTACCCGTTTGGATCCGGTGTGCATACCACCGGCTTGTTCAAGTAAGAGGGAAATGCCTGATCGGTATACACGCCGCCCGGTTTGTGACCATAAACGTCCCAGTTCAGTCCCTTGCCTGTCCAGTAAAAGATGCCGTCCATCGCCAGGCCTGGGGTTGTGGTCGTCGTGAATAGCAACGGTCCGGCAAGCTTTGTTGGGTCGGTGCGACTCAGAATCAGATTCCCGTCGCGAGCCAGGATGCGCACGTGGTTGCCGTGCTCGTGGAAAGGATGTTGCCAGCGTCCCGTGCCCAGAACGCGCAGCAGCACCAGTTCGCCCGGATGCATGTGAGGATTGCCGTTGTAGGGCTGGTGCGGATACTCTGCCGCGTAATTGGTGTCCATGTCATCAGGCATGGAGCGGCCGTTAATCATGAAATAAGCCGGGTGGTAGGGCTCGGTCGCAATGGCGTCCATGTTGACCGCGCAACTTGTGCCGGGACTCACTGTGCAGTTGGCGATGGCCCTCGCCTGGTCGTGGATCCTGGGGTCCATCTCGGAGAACTGGAACAGGTACTCGCGGTCGTAGCAGCTGGAGGAAATGTCATATGCGGAAGCTGCCAGTCGATAGTCCGGCTGCCCATCGGGAAGGTTGGTGGCAAGCGCATGGCAGCCGGTTCCGCTTTGGGCGGTCGCAGGCAGGACGACGATGGCGCCATACAATCCCATCTCGACCTGCAGGTCGGCTTGCGTTCCGCTGTAGTAGGCACGCGTGCCCGGCGTCGTAGCGTTGAAGGTGTATGTTACGGAGCCGCCGTGGGCCGCTTCTTGCGCGAGCGACCCAGAGACGCCGCCCGTAGGGGTTACCTGGAACCCGGGGAACAGGATCGAAGTGTTGCCTGCCTGGACCGGCAGATTGTTGGCGAGGGTGACGGTTACCGTGTCCCCTTCGTGCACGATGAGCGTGGGTCCCGGGATCTGCATGGTGTTGCAAACGCCACCCGTGATCGCAGCCGGAGCAAAACCGGTGGGCGCGACGCGGCAGCCATAGCCGAAGGAATAGACCATCTCTCCGTCGGGCTGGCTGATGTAGTTCGCCTCTGCGCTTAAGTCGAAAGAAGGACCGGTGATGCCAGGGACCGCGGCATGAGCCGCCGTGGTCAGCAGCGAGGTCAGCGCCATCACCGCGGCGGAAAGGAGTCGGGTTATCGCGATGTGCTTATTCATGTTCGTTGGGCTCATTGCTGCTCTCCTAGTTCGTGCACGCTTTGGTAAGGGGGTCGACGCTGCCGCAGATGTGAACTTCCGTCATCAGCCCGCCGAAGTTCTCGGCGTCGTTGGAAAGACGGTCGAGGTTCGGCGTGTATAGGTAGTAGGTCTGGCCGCGTTTGTAGGTGTTTGTGTCGCTCGCATCCAGAATGACGTCCAGCGATTCACCGCCGCCCAGAGTGATCGAGTTGCTGTAGTACGTCATGTCACTCCCGGCCAGATCGCGTAGCAAGCGGGCATTCAGAGCGATCACGTGCATGGGAATTCCCAGCGAGGCCAGCGTCTGATACTCCGACACGTCCAGATCAGAAATGCGAAGCAGAGCTTTTCCACCGGCAGGAATGTTGATGATGGCGGGCAGGGGCTGCGAAAAATGCATGGCGCCATCCGCGGACGGCGTCTGCATCGGGCCCGCCGTGATTGTGTCCGGATAGCTGCGCCCGTTCAGCAAGAAGTATTTGTCCTTCATATCGGCGAAGCCTTCCGGGTTGAAAGTCATCCCAACGAAGTGGAAGTTGGGATCGAACCCGTGAATCTGGAGTGGATACTCGACGTCGTAGTGCGTGGAGCCGTCGCCGTCGTTGTAGGCGTAGCCACCGGTCGCCGCACGCGTGACCGAATTGGAGGATGGCAGTGGCGAGGAACAGAGAATGTCACTACCACAAGCGGTTCGCAGGTCGCTCTGTTGCGCCTGGAGTCCTGCATAGAGGCTCGCCCCAGTAGCCAACCGGTTTTGCCGAGGACGCACGTAGAGTTGCCCCACCATGCCCATTTGCAAGTGCTCGGGCGGCGTGATGTGGCAGTGCCAGAAGTAAGTGCCCGCGTCCGGCGCTAGGTAGTAGTAGGTGAAACTGCCGCCAATATTGATGGCGACTGATGCATCGGGCACGCCGTCGTAGAAGGAGGAAGCGTTCGGGTAGCCATGGAAGTGAACCGTGTGCTGCTCGAACAAGTCCGGCCGCATGATCATGCCGACGTTGGTGAGAGTCAGGAAGAATTCGTCATCCTCGTCGATCGCGATCATCGGCGCCGGGATATTCCCGTTCATCACCCCCACATCCATGATGGGGCGCGGATCTACATGCCCGGTGAGAGCGCCTCCGGCGTTCGGGTCCGGAACGAGCCCTACGGCGCCGTTGAAGTTGGGGTTGCTGATCGGGTCCCCAACGGTATTGAAAACCGCGAGCGTCTGGGTGCCGGGCAGGCCACTCCGGATGTCGGCCAGTCCGGAAAGAGGGCCGAATGCAAACAGGTACGTCTGCGTGCCATCGGCCATGGTCGCGTAGCCGTCTCCACCTGAGATCTGCTGACACTTGATCTGGCCCTTGCTACTGTCACTGGCGTTGGGGTGAAGGGCGGTCGTGGCGGGGCATTGCACCCTGAACGACTGCGCACTCACTGCTACTGTCGTAAGACAGATAAGAAGTATCGGCATCCAAACCTGGCACGGCCTTCTCATGGCTTTCTAGCCTCCTTCTTTGCCCGAGGGCGCCGGCTGCGCCCTCTCTTGACCTCGAACGAAACGCAAGACGTTTGCGCCTTTTGCTGAATCGACCTCAGCTCAACCTGGGCAACCGTCCCCACGGATTGAGGCGCCCGCGCATCAGAGCTAACTCGCGAAAAACCAACTGACTGCTGATCAGTTCTATTGACATTTGCAATCATTTGCGCTCAGAGGCTTGTCAATCGGAGAACTCGCTCTCCACAGACAAGACTCTCCCGATGCGTGAATCAATCAGCCACGCACACCTCCGGTGCCCGAGGAGCGACACTATCGCCCTACGTTCACCGACGACACTGAATTTGGCTTATGAATCCGTCGGATTCAGGGGGATTTATCCGATGCGTGTTACAAAACGTTGGGGGAACGCTTCTATCGCACTTTCCGCTGCTACCGAGGGCGAAGCATTTGTCCACACTTCATTTGCCTCAGACAACGTACCAGTCGACGCAGAGTGTAAAGTTGATGTTTCCAGGGTGTCAAGGTGGGGAACGTCGATCTTCCAGAAAACTTGCAATTCTTGCATTCGCGGACTCGCCTTACACGAGGTTGACTAGCTGAAAAGGTCGCAAACGGTTCCGTGCGAATTTTCGCCGAAGCACTGCAGCCTGCTCTCGCTCCTTCTGACCACTTGAGATCTCTCATTCCTCCCCTCAAGCCCGTGCGCGGTGCGTTTACCTGGCACTATTCAGCTTTCAAGTTCGATCCCGATAAAGTGCTCTTGACACGGAGGAGAGGCTCTTGCACAATCCGGTAGACGTCACCTTAGGCGCCGGATTCCTCACGACAGCTCCCCCAAAATTGCAAATAGAGGAACAAGCAAGCCTAGCGCGGCGCGCCAGATTGACTCAGGAGGGCTCAGCAAGGCTCACCGGCTTAGACGCTCCATAAACCTGTACAGACGATCGCCGTCCATGTGAGTGCGCCGTGCGAGGTGGCAGCCCTGAGCGTATGTTGAGTTCGTACAATTCCACTGCCAAGGACGTTCGTAAAGCAGGCTCCCACCGATCATCTTTCTCCTTGATCGCAGTTGCCTCCGGCATGACAGCGCTCCTGGTAACGGTTGCTGTCCTGCAATATCGATGGACGACGCAGCTGAATGAGGCCGCGGAAGCTCGCATTGGAAGCGGCCTACAGTCCTCAATGCTGGCTTGGAATCTGGATTTCTATGGTGAGGTGTCCGCGATCTGCGTTGCCTTGCAAGTGGGTCCAGACTCAGGGGCACGGGACGGTTGGAATGATTATCTTCACCGTTACGCGGAATGGAGTGCAGCGAATGATCCCGAGTCTTTGGAGAATATTTACAAAAATCCAGACTTGGTTGAGAACGTATATATCTGGGAGACCAGCCGAGCGGCGAACGCCCGCTTGTTACGTTTCAGTCCCGACACCAGGACGTTCGAGGCTTCCAAAGTATCCCAAGACTTGCGGCCTCTGCTTGGCCGCCTGCGCGAAGACTCCTCGAGTCTTCCACTCGCTCTAAATGCCTGGAAATTTCGTGATCCATCCTCCGAGCGCCACGGGAACGGCGTTCGGGTTTCCCCATTGCATCTGCTTCGTAGCAACGCCATTACGGGGTGGCAGTTCGATGCGAACATCCCAGCGATCGTGCACCCGATCGTTCGTCCCGCTGGCCGCCGGGTATCAGGCATTCAGAACCCGGTGGATTGGATTGTAGTTGTTCTTAATCTTAGTACAATTCAGAAAAAGATCCTCCCTGATCTGGCGAAACGATATTTCGACAAGGGAGAAGGACTTGAATACAAGTTGGCGGTAATTGCCGCCGGACCAACGCCTCGTTTGATCTACTCCTCCGATCCTGGATTCGGCGACCAAAGCGTCGCTGCATTTGATTCAACGATGAATATTTTTGGGCCTCCGCCGGAAAGCGTTGAAGGACACTTTTGGGAAGGTGTTAAGAACAGCCAGTCTGTTCGAAGTGAGGAATGGCACAGGTTTGCGGGGCCGGTTTGGTTTCCGGTGGTCCAGTACACGTCCCACGCGGAGCCCTGGATGCTGGTTCTGAGACATCGTACCGGTCCCCTCGAAGCAGCGGTGGCAAACCTGCGACGCAGAAATCTAATGACCGGCGGCTTGGTGCTTGTTTTGCTCGCTGCCGCCATGAGTATGCTGGTGATCGCGAGCAGGCGGGCCCACAACTTGGTGCAGCTACAACTAGCCTTTGTTGCTTCAGTTTCTCATGAGCTACTTACGCCTCTGGCGGCGCTCTACTCCACGGGACAGAATATCAGGGACGGGTTGATAGAGGGAAAACTCCAGTTGATGGTCCATGGGTCGATCATTACTAGCCAGACGCATCAACTCATGGATCTCGTGAGTCAGATTTTGCTTTTTGCTTCCACAGAGAGCGGGATGAATCGGTACGTCTTGCGCCCTTTACAAGTTAAGGAGATTATTCAATGCGTTCTCAAGAACGTGGCGGTACTGGCCGTCGAGAAGGGATTTGACATCGAGCAACGAGTGCCGGCCTGCCTGCCTTGCGTCATGGGTGACCTGTCGGCGCTTTCCCACTGTCTGCAAAACTTGATCGTGAATGCGATCAAGTACAGTGGGAAAAACCGCTGGATTGGAATCTACGCCGAACTTGGTCAGGCAGCGGATGACGCCGACGAAATTCGGATTAGTGTTCAGGACCATGGAGTTGGTATTGAGGGTTCAGAATTGCCAAATGTCTTCGAACCCTTTTATCGCACTCCGAGCGCTATGGCTGCCCAGATACACGGAACGGGTTTGGGATTGGCCGTGGCAAGGCGCATCGCGAAAGCCCTTGGGGGAGAACTGACAGTAGCCAGCGAGCTTGGAGTGGGAAGCGTTTTCACCCTACACTTGCCGGTAACCGATGATCTGGCTACCGTGAAGGAGCCCGTGGTGGCCGTCGGAGATTTGGAGGGCAAAGATGAATGAGAACATCTTGTTGGTGGAAGATGAAGCAGCATTACGAACCGCACTCCAAGTCCGCCTTCGCTCCGAGGGCTACATTGTAAATATTGCCGAAGACGGGGAGGAAGGGTTCGAAAAGGCGACTACTCTGCCTTTCGACCTGATCATCTTGGACGTTATGCTGCCGTATCGGAATGGATTAGACATTTGCCGTGATCTTCGGCAACTCGGGATGGCGACCCCCATTTTGATGCTCACCGTGCGTGACCGCGTCTTGGATAAAGTGGTGGGGTTCAAACTCGGCGCAGATGATTACGTCACAAAACCATACGAAGCAGATGAACTTGTTGCCCGGGTCGAGGCATTGTTACGCCGTGTCCCCGTCCGAATGGGCCAGGGTGTTCACGAGTACGGCTCTATTCGCGTTGACCTCCGACGCTCGGAAGTCACTCGAGCTGGCGAGCCCGTTGCGCTAACCGCTCGAGAGTTCCAGCTTCTGCGCTACCTTATAGAACGAGCAGGAGTCACGGTTCCCCGGGCCGAACTCCTGCGCTCGGTCTGGGGTTATGACAGCGCGGCTCTTACTCGTACCGTCGACTTTCACGTCGGCAGCCTTCGGCATAAGCTGGAAGATAACTCCAAGCACCCCGAACTCATCGTGACGGTTTCCGGGGTTGGGTATAAATTCACAGGGTCTCAATGATCTGGGTCGAGCAATCGCTGACTGCCTCGCTGCGATATGTTACACCTCTGACTTTGCTAGACAATCCCGCTCCGACTGGATCAAGAACTCCCGCGCTCTCCCTACTTCCAGTTCCGCTCAGTCGAGTCGACACATGCAAGAATTGCAAGTTTGTTGAAAGATCGACGTTCCCAGTCTTGACACTTGAGAGTATCGATCTTAGACTCCGCGTCAAGTGGTACGCTGGCTGAGGCTAACGAAGAGATATAAGTGGCTTCGTTGTCAGTAGCAGCAGAAATAGTGCGGCAAAAACGTCCTCCCTGACGTTTTGTACCGGGCATCGGACCAATCCCCTGAATCCGAAACGTTGATAAGCCCAATTAGGCGTCGTCGGTAGCGTACGGTGCAAGTGTCGCTTCTCGGCTACCGGATGTGTGCGTGCTGATTGATTCACGCAGCGGCCATCATTGCTGCAGTGGACCCGTAGGGTAGCCTGAAGCTTTCCGGGTCAACCGCGGCGAAGGTGAAACTGGATCGTGGAGGCTAAGAAGTGAGCACTCGTGAATTCCCCGACATGCGACGTCGATCGATTCCCGTTGAACCTTGCACGCCAGGGCTGCACGACAACCCCGAACTTCGTGTTTCCGGGCTAGGGTCGGTGCATTCGCAACCCGAGGATTCCGCCGGGCGGGGGCGGGCGTGCCGGGACGAATCCGCGAACACATGGCAGAAAGATTCCGGTTTAGATCCGGTTCGTACTGTCTCGGCGGTGTTGCAGGCACTCGATTATCTCGGGATTGGCTGGATCGCGTGTAACGCATCAGGCGGGATCTTGGGTATGAATCGGACCGCCGAGCACATCATCAAAAGCCGCGATGGGCTGGCACTCAATTCTGATGGAGAGCTGTGCACGACCCAAGTAGGAAACGAGGCCTTGGCCGAGGCTGTGAGGTGGCCAGCCGGGGAAGGGATCCGGAGGACATCTGGCTGTCAAGACACTGCGTTGGTCCTACGACGATCCTCAGGGAAGCGGCCGCTGACATTGTTGGTGCGTTCCGTCAAGCAGATACCAACAGGGTCCGTGACTCTGATGCTGATCCTGGATCCGTCACTCCCGTTCAGAACGACGGAGGTAGACCTGTCTCAACTATACAGTCTCACTCCCAGAGAAAGTCGACTGGCGATCCTATTAATGGAGGGCGGTGCATTGAAGGATTGCTGTTGCACATTGGGCATTAGTCTCTCAACTGGGCGGGCCCATCTTAGGCGGATCTTCAGAAAGACCCGTGTCCATTGTCAAGGCGAACTGGTCTCGGTATTGATCAAGACCATTGGGCTCACTCGATTAGGCAGTCTCGGAGTGAGCCTGGGGTAGTATATCGTTTGATCCTTCGACCCAAAACCCCGAAGGGCACCACCCCACTCGATCAGATCCTGTCAATATTACCCGATCGGAGAGTGCGGCTTGAAAAACAATTTCGTTGATCTTCCGACCACAGCCCGAACACTCTAGTTTGCGGTTCCCCCGCTTGCGGCGTACCCACAGACGTAGAGTCTTGGCTGCTTCGTTGATCTCGTTGCGATAGACCCTGTACCTCGGCCATCCCAGAATCTTTGTCCATTCGCTCTCGCTCATCCTCCCGAGCGTACTGAAAAATTCCCCCTCGAAAACCCCCGTTAATCGATGAGTTATTCAGATTCCTGCAGAGCTGTTTTTATGTCGAGAGTAGATGGGATCTCGTTGCTTATAAGAGCATTCGAGGATTTCGAGCAAAGACGCGAAGAGGCGGGGAAGACTGCGAGTTCTCGGTAACCGTGTCACTCTTGCTCTGAATCTGAGCGGCGAGCCTAACTGCCGTCGTCGGGGCGACATCTCGCCGTGCTCTTGTTGCTTAGTAGCCCTTCGTATGTCCCTTCCCCGAGCTGTCCGTTGCATCGAATTCCAATATCGATTTACGATACTTCCTTGCAACGATTCAGGTAAACGGAATTCGTAGCGAGGATTTGAGTCAGTGTTTGGCGCGATTCGAATCGGGCTAATACGGAAAGCACAGGAAGGTCTTTGTCCCAAAGATAAACGTGAGCAACGAGACTACATCGCGTCGGGACTTTCTGAAGCGAATCGGAACTGCAGGAGCCAGCAATGAGTCGCTGACAATCGCCACTCGCGCTCGTGAGTTGTTGAGCAGGCATTCATAGTCCGCGGATTTCAGCAGAGTGTTTACCGGAACAGGGACTGCTCCAATCTTGATCGCACCGAAGAAGCTGGCGGCAAATTCCGGTGAATCTAACGGCAGCAAGAACGCGCGCTCCTCGATGCGTACGCCTAGCTTTCGCAGCCCGTTTCCAACCTGGTTCACGCGCTCAAAAAGCTGGCAATAGGTAACATGAACCTCTCCGCATTCGTTTGCTACTTTGTCGGCGCGGCCCTCTTTGATATGACGGTCTACGAAGTGGGATGCCGCGTTGAATTCATCAGGAAGAAATATTGGGGCAACTGAACTCATAACCTAATCAGCTCTGCAGAGACCGCGGCTTCTCTCATCTTAAAGACCATTTTCATCACATGCGAGTCTTTGTGTTCATTTGGGACAGGCGGCGCCGCTGTCCGCCCATTGCCTCACTTTTGCAGAAAACTCGTCATGGCTCATCGGGACCGGCAAGCTGCCCTCACCTGGGTCCCAGGTCCACATCACCAGCTTGTCCGAGGTCAGGTGCTGGACGAGTTGATCAACGTTCCGGTTCTTGTTTTGTTGTGGTCTTTGATCGACTGGCAAATCTGCGCGTCGGTCAGTCCCTGCCAGATCATGGGTGTCTTCGCAGGCGGCAGGCCCCAGTTGGGTGCGCCGGTGGCAAATGTGCTCCAGCTAGATTGTGGTCTTGATGACAGGTGCCGCATTTCTCGGCAGTCACTCCGTGACCCGTCCGGACCCCGCCGCACGTTCATGGTGTGCGGATGTCCGTCATCGCCCTGCCGCGGAAAGTCTCCCTGCGAATGACAGGTCATACAGCGCGGGTGCCGTAACACGGGAACAAACGCTGTGAAGAGAGCTCCCTCGTGGAGCGGCTGATTGCAGAAGCCGACCACATCATCTTAGTTGTGCGCGTATTTCGTCGGGTGGTTCCTTGTCCCGGTTGCACCCGGCCATCCTATCGTATCCATAGTTACTACGAGCGGCGATTGGCCGACCTGCCGTAGAACGGAATCCCGGTAAAGATTCGACTGCGGACGCGCCGCTTTTTCTGTGACACGGAGGATTGCGCCCAGCGCATCTTCACGGAGCGGCTACCGGAGACAACGGAAGCCTACGCACGTCGCACCCTCCGTATGGAACAGGCTTTGCGCCGGCTGGCACTCGCCCTGGGCGGTTAAGGCCGGGGCACGCACGGCACAACGGCTCGGTCGTGCGATCAGCGGGGACACGCTGCTGCGCCATCTCCGACGCATGCCGCTGGCGCGGAAGCCAGCTTCGATTGCGCCTCGCGTGTTGGGCATGATGACTGGGCGTGGCGCAAGGGACAGCGCTACGGGACGATTCTTTGCGATCTGGAGCGGCGTTGTGTGGTGGATCTTCTGCCCGATCGCCAGGCCAACACCGTCGCCGAGTGGCTACGCGATCACGCCCCTCCGGAAGTGATCAGCCGCGACTGTGCAGGTGCCTACGCCGAAGCTGCTCGTCTGGGTGCGCCACACGCAGTGCAGGTCGCAGACCGTTTCCATCTGATACGCAATTTGCGCGAAGCGTTGGAACACGTACTGGCTCGTCATGGGGCGATCATCGAAGAGCCGTTCCGGCGACACACTCCTGCTCCGGTTACTGATGCTCCGCCCACTCCTGCGAATCTAGCCTTTGACACGTTCTCAGCAACTCAGCCACGAGCGGAGAGAGAGACGCCTCACGCGCTATCAGATGGTGATCGAGTTACATCAGCGTGGCACCTCAATCCGAGCCATCGCATCCCAGCTAGCGCTGAACCGGAAAACCGTACGCGACTGGTTGCGCCCGGGACAATTTCCTAAGCGCCAAGTCACGCCCAGGCACTCCTCGGTGGACCGTTGGCTTACCTAGAGAAGCGGTGGAACGAAGGATGCCACAATCGCAGCCAACTCTGGCGTGAACTGCGATCCCAAGGAACGACCTTTGCCGCCGTCACCCTGCGCCGCTGGTTCCGCGTCCGGCTAGGGGTGCGAGGGCATCCTCGCCAGAGTTCGCGCCCTCCGCCCCGGAAACGCCCCAGCCCGCGGCAAACCAGCGCGCTCCTGCTCGACCTCGTACACAGTCCATCTCCATCACAACAGCGGTTCGCTCAAACACTCTGCGCACTTTCTCCAGACATTGTCACGACCGTGGAATTGGCCAAACAGTTCCATCGCATGATGCGAGAACGTGACGATTCTGGGTGGTCG
>Ga0137362_10000324_pt1 | contig 23514 bp, 27 predicted proteins | sample MadtaG_2_FD_104801 | JGI IMG/M metagenome (GOLD analysis project Ga0137362, IMG submission 104801) | Vadose zone soil microbial communities from Angelo Coast Range Reserve, California, USA - Mad1_100_16 metaG | ecosystem: Environmental > Terrestrial > Soil > Vadose zone | place: USA: California... | reverse complement strand
GTTCTTGTTCCACGCCACTGTCACCTTGGCTTTGTAATCGCGCGAGGAGGGGCTCTCGCGCGTCCTCGGCGAGAAAGGCTATGACTAACCGGCGTAGTCGTTCTCGGATTAGCTTGTCTTCATCTTCTATGGGGTCGTCTGGGGGAACGATCTGGTCACAGAGTACGCCGAGGGTGACCTTGGAATCCAGTTCGAGGTGCTGGATGAGCGCTGTCTTCACCACCGCCACTTCTCTTGGCTCATCTGTCAAGAAGAAAGGGATAAAGGAGAACGGGAAGGGGGCAGAGCCGATGGATCAGAGCGCGACTCTCTTCATCGTATGTAAGGCTCACCACTCTGGAGCAACTGCACGAGAACGTCCACGTTCCTCTCGACCGACCCAGGCTGTTCCCTAGACATCTGAACAACAACCTTGTACCCTTGGATTCGGATCTAAAAAAGACATAAGTGACGGTTGGTAGGGCGTTGACGACACGTACATTTTGATCCTGGTCTTCGCATAGGTCATATATGGCGTTAATGGCCTCTTCCTCGAGATCAGGAAACGCCCTGAAAAACTTGACAATATTGATAGCAGCTAAGCGCTTGAGTGATGCATGTAGAGAGCGGGAGAGATGGATCGCATGAACCAAGGCATCTCTTCTCTACCAGTGTGCGGTCGGTCGTGTATAAGTAAGAAGGGGCGAGGAATAAGGATAGACTACGCACGACGGAACTTGTGGGCGGTCCACGACGGTCAGCGTGGCGAAAGATGTCGGCGGCTTCGCGCTCTTGTGCAGCAATAGTTGGATGTGCAGGCATTGCGCTCCCTCACGGCGCCCGCTTTCCGACTCGCAACCGCCTGGTGACAGCCACGATGACGTAATCAACAACAACTCTATACTGGGTCTCGGAACATGTTCTCGAATGTCTCCGTGCTCTCTCCAATAACACCAAATGCGTCCTGTGACGTCCGTCCCAGAAACTCAAGCTCTCTAGTGATCCCCTTCATCGTCAGCGCATATGCGAAATATAAAAGCTGCCTCGATCCCCTGATCTCCCGCTTTCGCACAACATCCAGCCTTCGGATCGCTTCAACCTTTTTCACAAGTTTTATGCTCAGCATTCGAGAAAGAAAAGAACAGTGAATGCTGACCAGCTGTTGCCTTGCTTTCTCTGCAGGTGGTAGGTATGGCGGCAGTGGCGCCTTGAGACGAAATGCAGACGCCAGCGTCGAAAAGTATAATATAATGTTGCCGACCATCTCTCGACGTTCCTTGGTCACGGGGATGATAAAATCACGACGCACACTCTACATATAAAGAAGAGTTTGAATCAATCAACACACGTCACTCTAGCAATCCATCTTACCTTGTACCTATATAAATACAGGATCGGGAGTGGCACATGTTGGGTGCAACTGGTGCTCTAGAGACCAGGCTCACGTACCATTCCTCGCGCGTCGTGACGCACCGCATACTATGCAGCTTATCGAGTATCGTCTGCAGGCTTGCCAGAATCGAACGATAAAGCTTGATAGGGAATGGGCCTTTCAACCGAGGCTCATGCTGCGTCTGTTTGAGCAAATCCTGTAGTTCAAGCAGCTTGATTTGCAAATGCAACTCCCTATTTATTATGTCAGGCTGCGCCGCCACACTACATGAGAATGGGCAACAGTTGACATACATCGCCATGAACTCCTCAACAGAGTTGTTCAGCCTCCGTGGAAGCAACGGTGTCTCCTCGTTGGGGCTACCCTCCTCTGGCCTGGAGTCATCCGTTGGGTTCTCTGGTAAAAACGAGTTGGACGCGACAAGACGCGTGTATAGCCAACCGATATTTAGACAAAACCTACATATAAGGTCACATCAGCCTCGGTCAACGCACAAAGCAAAGACGAAAGAAAAAGGAAAAGAAAAAAAAGAACACCAATCGTACTCTCCCAACTGTTTGCTAAGTTCTCGGCGCGCCTCAGAAGGCCACCAAAACCGCGATACAAAGCCTGCCCAAACGACGCCGACCGTGACAGCGGTGGAGCGATGAAAAGCGATAGCGACGACGGAAATATCCAGCTGTCTCGAGTTGTACCTACGTTCCATCCACATCATCATAATTACCAACATCGATCAAACAACGAAAAGCGTGCTGAATAAATCGGTGCGTACGAGAATAGACACGTCAGGTTGTACGTCAAGAGGACGAACCGGCCAGTTGTGGCGTATTGTGGTTTGGCGACGATGTAGTAAAAGCACGGCATCGAGAAAAGGAATCCAAATACTGCCAAAATCGCCGGAGTCTTGTGGAACAGCGTGTACGCCGTCCCCGCCGTCACGGCACCGAACCTGTCGGATCATCATCGAAAAGAAAAGAAACGAAACGAAACGGGGCGCGTTATCAGCCAGCAAAAGGAGACCAGAATGGCGTAATGTGCTCACAGCGTCCCAAGTATGCGATGCACGCTAAGGGAATTGGTCTGCGCATCATGCGCTCGAATCACCGCCCTCATTTAGACCAACAGGGAGAAGGAATCTAACGCACCGCGCCTATGGTGGGGGACATGACAACAAAGAACTAAAAATAAAAATAAAACCCAGAATGTGAGTGTGTCAACCTTTCACGATGTGCACACACCCCCGCCCACCAAGAACATAAACCGCACTCACCGAAATTAAAGCCCATTCTCCACGATACTCCATGAACGTCGGGCGCGTTCTTTCGATAAATGCAGGTGCCGCGAGGGCGGCGGTGGCCAGGCCCGTCTTGACCCCATACTTGACATCATGATCTTGCAGACGCCCTCCAATAGCCCACAACGATAGCTGGAACCGACGCCAGGCGGATAGCCCCGCGTGCGATGGTGTCTGCACGGTGTCGGGTGCGTGCGGGCGGACCTTAGGGAATGAATAAGTTATGCGCGACTTCTCTTTCGTCAGTATTCCCGCTGTGATGCCGCTATCAGTCAGAACGCCCCATGGCGCATGACCTTATAGATACGATCAAACCGTACATAGTCTCCTGTGCATGCCTCTCCGAGCCGGCTTCGATGTCCCCGAAACGTCGTTTCGCCGCGATTGTGACCTGATGCGGCTTCGAAGGCAACAGAAGACGCTGGATAGGGCGGCGGAGATGCGGGGCAGCCATCTAAGGGAGATATCAGGCCGCTCAGCCGCATAGATTCTGCTCATCGCGACCGTCAGCGATATGAGCTCCCGCGCAAACTCCTGCATAGCGAATATGAAACTGGAACAGGATGCGGGTTAGCAAAAAAGACAACCCAATGGAAAAAAGCGTGATATATCTCACGTACAAGTATACCAGAAACACATGTTCGTTGTCGCTACCAGACAGGAATGGGTCAGAGTTGTCATCGGTAGTAGAAGCCGAGGCAATAGACGCGTGAGAAGCGTCAACTCGGTTGTAAAGGCGCAATACGGCATGATTGGAGGTACTATCGAATTCGAACAGCGCTCGTTGTATCCCATTGGCAAGGTCGATAAACTCGTCCAAGACAGAGTCGACGTCCGCGGAACTAGATCCCTGATCGGAAAATGTTCCACGAAGGTGTCTAATCGCCTTCGTGCATGTCGACTAAATCACCCGAGGGGGTGGAGACATCACCACATGAAAATGAAAAATATGTAAAAAGAGGTGTGTGCGTGTGGAGTAGTATATGAAACATTTCTCCGACTTACCGAAAGTGCACGCAACGGGGAGTCGAGCTCTCCGACAAGATCGCCAAACATTGCGGCTGCCGCTCGAAGCATGACATTTTCGGGGTTACCCAGTCCATCCGACATCGTCGCCTTGCCCTTCGCGAGCTCTGTCTCGAGTGCATTCGTGAAGGTAGTCCCGCCGTGTGCTGAATGTCGACGAATTGCGACCTTGGTGTCCCCATGCGCCTTCACGAGGTCGTATTGGAGGCTCGTGCCACTGCGGAGACCGTTTAGGTGTTGCGCGAGGCGCGTCAAGCTATCCACCGCGTCTTCATAAGAATTGCTACCGCGACCGGACAGACCCACGTTGGGTCCACCGCAGAGCCGTTCGCTCTGCGCCTCGGCAAGACTTTTCTTCAACCCCGTGAACGTAGCCTGATGTGCCGCGACGGCCTTGGAGATCTTCTCCTGTGAAGGCTGGTAGGATTCATCTTCGAGTAAGAAGGTGCTCGTGAGTAGAGAGAGTATCGTCGAGAACGAGTCTAGGGTCTTGATCATGTTCGCCTGTAGGTTTCTCTTGGCAGACCGTGACCAAAGAGTCATACAAACGAGATTTGAAATGCAGGCCCCAATCGCGACGATAAGTGCGACCTGCAACAGAGTCTCTATCCCACCCTTCTTGACAACTCTGTTGATCATCAGCCCAAAAAGCTTACTCAATACGATCGGATCACCAACTTACACAACGAAGAGGATGATTGACGTCATGCTAGCAGCTACACACGCGATCGTCCAAATCAGCCAGGAAAGCCAGAAAAACCTACAAGATTGTGAATCTGACCTGGATTGAACGTCGGCTTTGCTATCCAGAGTTTGAACCACGCGACCATCGACATTCCAACGCCAATCCAAATGAGCACGAGCGCATCCGCGAGCCACTCCCATCCCGCGTGCGGCTCGAGTGCCCAATACGTATACATGCTCCCAAGGGAGATGAAGGATGCGAAACCGAGCCCCATGACGCAGTAAATATCCGCCTCTATCATCCCGCCGAGCGTTTTGGCCGGGTTGTAGTACACCGCGCTGCATGAACGGTGATTGAGAGACACGCACGACGAGAGGCTTAGAGAGAGTCGCGCGACTTACACGGTTGCGACCATGTGACCCATGGCGGAGGGATACTTTTCGCCGGGACCATCCTGGGTCAACTCTGAGATGAAGCGCGAGAGCGGAGGATAATACGTGAACAGGGATCCCAAGAAATACGCAAGGCTGCACTTGAGGATATTGCGGTATAGAGTGGGCAGCGTAGGCAGACGCGATGATGGACCTTTCCACCATGATCGCCCTTTACGTCCACCTCTGCGGAGACTGTGACCTTCCTGGTCGGTATCCTTAGGTGACGGCAAGGATGTCGACTCGGTATCCGAGTCCACGTGGGAATGCGAAGCAAGTAACCCCGTGTCCAAACTCGATCTTCCCTCCTCATCGTCTTGTTCTCCTTCCCTCACTTCCCTCTGCCTCTCCTCAGGTGACGGAAAATGGTCCTCGAGATGAGCATCCGATTCGGGCGATAGCGTCCGTCGAACGGGGGTGTAACCTGCCTCGTCCACGGGTGTAGATATCAGCGATGGCGGCGGTGGGGGTTGCACACCCTCGTGCGCCATAGCCTCCCCAAAGACGGACCAGTCCTCCTCAGAAATAGCCCGGACGTCCGACGTGAGCGTCAATCTTCGTAACCCGGTCGCAACGCGCTGCAACGTCGTAGGCCGCGAGCGGCCCTGACCGTGTTGGTGTTGGTGTTGGTGGTGATGATGCTGGTCCATGTCGTGTGCTCGCGGTATTGACGATGACGGTGACCTCCGGGGCGTAACGGCGGCAGAGGTGGCGCTTCCCGGTACCGAATGTACATGGGAGGAAGGCGATGGGAGGCGATTGACGTGTGGGGCAGTGATGGGGAGATCTGCCGTATCGGGGAGTAGAGAGGTCGGGTGGGAAGGGGAGGGTGATGTCGAGAAGCGCCTGCCGCGGGCAAGCGCTGCACCATGATGGGCCATACGAGTTGTCTCAGTCAAGGCTCTAGAGCAGCAACCCCCACAAGCGGGATCAGATCGCTACCCCCGAAGGTGACCACGTGTCCACTCTATCACTTCCGGCGAATCCGGCACTTTGCGGAGGTGGAAAAAATAAAATGAAACAGTATGGACCCGAGGAGATGACAATAACTAACGTCGTTATCTCTAAATTGCATCCCCGGATACTCTACTTAAAGTTCAATCTCGAAAGATGGTGGCGTAACAAAAGATAGGGGAATGATGATTGCTGGGGAATGCCGTAGCGAAAATTAAAGAGGGTACTCCGTCTGCTGATCGGACGTTTTCCGACACAGGGCACATCCGCAATCATCTGTAGGAAACCTCTTTATCGGGATTCCCCCATCACTCACCGTGAAAGAATCTGTGTTGCAATCAGGCAAGCGAACAGAAGCAATGGCTAATAGTTGGGATTAGGAAACCAAATACATGACACGATTGTCTGCTATAAAGTCCAGCTCAGTCTGAAAGAGTGATACACGATGTAATAAAGGTCCGAGTCAAAGTCCGAGGGATTGTCCTACAATGTCTGAGTCCAAGTATTGGTATTAGAGTAGCGAGAATGGAATGCGGGCAAATTATGCACAGTTGTCCATTAACAGTTGTCCATTAAATCTACATTGTCCGGTGTCATGTCAAGTCCGAGTCCGCGGGTCGAAGCGTGAAAGCGAGTAAGGAACGCGAACAAAGTCAGTTAATAGTTCGTGCCAGTCTTCAGTCTTTTCATGGTACAAAGTCGTCTGGAATAGGAATTACCAAGCTCAAACCAAGCCAAGTGATGATTGTAGTCGGGAGGCTAGAAAGCCTGTGCAGAGCTGGATGAGCATCATCGTTGTCAGCCGAGTCGTCACGGCGCCATACCTGCCAACGGAAATGTCATGCTCAGCCGCGATAACGCGGTTGTGATCGTCCCGACGTGGCTTCCGAGTTCATTAGATGTGATCGGCGACCATGTCTCCATCTTTGCAATCTCACGAATGAAGACGTGCGCAGCTGACGCCCAGCAACTCTACATTTCGAGTTAGCAACCCGAAACCAACTCGGGGACCACACGACACTCTCACCCCAACGATCGGATCGAGAAACTCGATGTCCATCTCAGTGACCTGGCCAATGACCAAAAGCATCCCGCGAGCGGCGAGTAGGCACTTTTCGTTCCACAGCTGGTCTACCTCTCCATGGAGGTAATACAGCCGAATCAGCGCCGCCTGAGTGAGGGTGTGCACAACGATCAAGTTGTGTCTGTCATTAGCATGAACAGCCCCCATCTGGTGCACCGGCACTACGCTCGTGATGAAACGATTGATCGAGTCCTCGACCGCTAGCGTGTCTTGTTCGGATAACTGGGTCAACGCCACACCTGCTGCCGAAGCAACATACGTAAAATGGAAGACAGAAATGATTGGCTTTCGGGGATAACTCACCAGCATTCCATGAAGAGGCAACTTTTGTTGCAAGATCCAAAAGCGCTGACGCTTTAGCACGTAGGGCAAGATTTGAGAATCCGCCTGCAAGAACCGGCACTTGGATCTGGTTTGCGAGGAATGTCTGCACCGTATTTAGGTTTGTAAGGTCACTGAAATTTTCCTACCAGGCCCACAGGTCAGTATAAGCGCTATACGACGGGCGGCAATCTCTCACAACTTCATATTCGATTATGTCCTGTGGCCACGGAGCATTAATGGACGAGAGGCCCCCCGGTCCGTCGGAGATTAATGAAGGACGGTGTAGTGCTGCCGACCAGCATCGATCGAGGCAGAATACCTGCCAGAACGCCAAGACGCGCTCACCGCACTCGATGGAATCCTGCGCCGGCGGAAGGGAGAACGTTCCCTCGAGGCCCATTCCCACGTCCCGTCGATCAGATCCCTGCCTATGCAGGCCCCACTGCAGCACGAGAGCTACGGCGGCGCTCAGATAGTGGTTTCCTTCCATGATGCGGCCATTCACAAGGAAGTACTGAGAGAGAAGGCAGCATCCTTGGATAACGTCGACGACCTTGGTAGGCGTACGCAACCAGTCATGAAAAGCCTCCGTGGCGCGAGAAAGATAGAGGGGCTCGTGTTGATTTAAGCTCGGGGTCCGTGAGAAATAGCATGCCCAAAGAAAGATAGCGTTCATCAACACGGGATGATGCTGCTCCTCTACAGGGCGGCGCAAGGAACTGCGCAAGCGCTCCACGTGTAAGCCGACGAGCAGCTGATCGCGATGAGGGATAAAGGTTTCTAGCCTACTCAATGCACATAAGTAAGGCGAAATGGACGCGGATAATATCGGCGACTGACAAAGACTGTGCGAGCTCGGAGGGAACCTGAGTTACGAACAGGGAGTGAGGAGAACCCGAAATGCATCGGTCCTATTGAGGTGTCAGCAAAAGTCAACCAGCGCTCTCGGACTAGACGCACACTGGATGCCCATGAGACTGGAGAACAGCAGGCCATCAATGGGGGCGGTGAGACTGATGCTGGGGGTGTGGCGCAAGTTAGATTACCGGTGGAGTGATAGACGCACATGCGAGAGGCACTCACAGATGTGATTGGGGGATTGGGATGCAGAGAAGGGAAAACTTGGGGGTGAATCACCACCGGAGGACGAAGAGTCCTCGGATGAGACAGGAAGGGCATGCGGGTCAAAGAGGGGCACTGAGGTCGGGGTGTGTTCGGGATTCTCGAGCTCTTTGATGCGGGCCTCGAGGCGGGAGATGGTTTCACGCAAAAGCTGTGTACGCGTCTTACCCTTGCCATCATCATACTCGCAGAGATCCTGTTTCTTCGCACGAACACACTGTTGACAAGACGGTTTTGTGCCATCACAGCGCTAGGGCAGGGAGGTATCAGTACTCGGGTGGCCACGACGCGGACGGGGTTTGTCACCATTTTTCTCTTCCTGGCAGGGCAAAGGGTGCATGATGAGAGGGGATGTGTGGGGAATAGCGGGTTGTACAGACCTGCAGCGAAGACATGCCTTGCCTCTTTGGAGAGTGGGGGGAGTGTTGCGGGATGGGGTCGCCGAATAGTCGTCGGTCATTATAGAAAGATTAGAAGAATAAGGTAAGGGAGAGTAAAAGAAAGAAAAAGAGAAGAGGAAGAGATGAGAAGACGATGTGGGCAGTAGGCGGGGTCAGAAAGGAGACATAAGCGATGAAGATAAATAGGATATAGAGGGTTGAGAGATATGTATACAAGTCAGTTGCATAGCCTCAAAGACGTGATCAGCCCTCGCCATCCCCCTGGTCGCCCCCCCACTGGGGATACTATTAGCCCTCCTGCCTGACAACGATTCCATCGATCTATCCCCTTCCTAGCGACCACTAACACACACGAAGGCGTTCTCTCCCCGTCCCCCTTTGCCGACCCGGCCCTCACTCCCTCCACATGGCCATCCCCGCCTCTTTCCGGCCCGGCCCCACTTCTTCACCTTCCGAAATTTTCGTGTCATCTTGAAACTCTCTTCTTGGCATCGTTTATATCTTTTTTTCTTGCGAACCGAAATTGCAGTCCCTTGTCTCGCTTGTCGTCACAGCGCAAGTATTCTTGACCGAGAATTCACAAGATATGTCTTGAGGGCAATTTACAATTATTGCTTGTCGCAAATTGACATTTCAGCTAAATTGAAATTTTACAAGGTTGTCACTCAAAGCAATCCCTTGGGGATGTTTCTTTAGAGAAGTTCGTGTGACTTAAGTATGTTCGCATATTTGTGTCAAAGGAGACAGACATGAGATATGTTTTGGAAGTGAAAGAAACGGCGTAAGTTGGCCATGTGACTTTCTTTACCTAAGCGACTCTGTCGACCTTCTCTGACAATCATCCATACAATTCAACTTCGACAAAAAGTACCGACTTAGGTAAAGGTCCCTAATACCTGGTTCACGAGGCAAGCAAATAAATGATGCCTATCAGTTGATCCACTCGGCCGCCGGTAGCATTAAAGAAAACTCTAACCACTTCCAGCCTTCCTGCGCTTCAATTGCGAGCGCGGCCGACATCCATATCTATTTCATTGTACTACAATAGGCATCAGCATCAGGATTTTCTGCCACCGACGTTTGTATTCAGATATTCGTCATCATTCCACCTTTCACAATCACAGACAAAGAGGCCGACGTTCGGTCCTGCATTCAACACCTTTCCGTGCAGTCGAAAGGTACCAAAATCCGCAGCCGCAGAACTGTATACTGTGCGTACCGCCGCATTCATGGTCGAACGCTTAATCGTTTCTTGTGTTGCAGAGAGTGTTATCACCGGAGCACCCGTCTTTTTGCGATCACTTAACCAGTCAAGCGGATGCCGTATAGTGGACAGGTGAACATTCAAGGTACACAAGCAATAAATGTGTTCCCTTCATGTTCCTGGTAGGTGATGGGCATCAGTGCACCTTTCGGTTGTTCGGCCTTGCGAAGCTTGATCATTATCGCGGCCCAAAGAAGCAATGCATCCCGGATGCTTTGCGGTAACAGGTTCGTGCCAAGAGGGAATCAGAAAGAATGGGGTGTGTCTGCATGGGGGGATGAGAGAGAGAGAGGGGGGTTGGTTTGGTTATTGGAGAGGGGAAAGAGGCTCTTAGTTTACTGACCGTTATCAGCATACATGCGGAGGACCGGCGCCTGAGCGCCCCTACGAGAGGCTCCGAATCCTAAAGTCATAACGGAAGATTGGGATAAGTGCGCTCTGAAAACCCATATACGTGCCTTACGGCGCCCCTGCATCAGAAAAAAAAAAGGAGCGTGCCTCTGAAACGCCCACGCGCTACATGTCTATGAGATCATTGCCCACCCCCGGACTTTCGCGCTTCACTGTGCGGCAAGAACGGGGTACGGCAAGAACGGGGTATGTGCAAGAATTTTCAGCAACCTCAAAGGGCAATCCTTGATTCCCTGACGGTCGGACACTTGATCGGCGTGTTACTCCTTGACATTGAAGTTTTTTTCCATCGGGCAGTCCTTCAAGTTGCTTTTTGTTGTTCCTTCTACTACTGCCGGCTGATATGATTTTCCGGACCAGTTTCAAGATGATTGAGATGAATGGGCAGATCTGCGTCTCGTCTCTGTCAGTCTCTCGTCGCTGTATTGTACTGCGCGTCGCATACAATCCGACTCCGACTTTGGTGGCCCACTCTTCTCTTTAATTGAATTCATTTGAGCGGCTAGTAAATGATCGGAGTACCACGTGAAACAACCCACATCGCGAAAGTACCTTCGCAACGAGTCCCACTTTTTGCTCATTGAACGTCGTCCATACCCTCATTGGGGTTTCAAGGGACGACTCGATTATGAACAAGATGGTCTTCAATTTTTCCCTTTCTTCGGCTCCCGGGTCATCGTTATTGTAGAGAAAGTAATACAAGACAACCAAAATGAAGAGAAGGGGAGAGAAGGAGATTGGAGAAAGGTGGGAGACGATATCATCCTCGAGTTGACACTGTGCCAGTGGGACTTGGAGACGAGAGAACGTGGAGCAAAGGTCCGACGAGGGAGGCCAAGGAGTGCAAGGGTGCAATGTGCATGAAGAAGCTGCACGAAGAGTTCAACCAGTCAGCGGGACCGAGCGCGCGAGCCTCGTGTGAAACGACGAGATCGGTGAGAACGATGCTGAAATCGCCAAGACTAAGCTAAGACCGACGACATGGAGGTTCGAAGGAAGGCGAACAGCTCACGGGCCGGACTTTGCCTAAGTACACAAGAAAGCGAAGACGAGTTTCTACCAGTATAAGGAGGTCCGTGACAAGCCAGCAACTGAAGAGTAAGTGACCTTACGTACGGCACGGCCGGGGCCCATCCGAAACCCGTAGGTAAACTAACGAATCGGATGAAAAGCCTGCTGGATGATGATGGGGGACTCGGAAGAGTGAGGAGAGCAAAAAAAAAAAAGGGAAGGTCCGAAGATGGGCGACGACTCATGTGCGCGCGGTCAACTACGGGAGTATACTGTATTCACGGAAGTCAGTGACGAAGGACGCAAAGGACGGCGAACACGACACTAGTGCGGCATGAGGCTGTTCCAGGTCTGGTTCAATGGGGCGGGGCAGTGTCGAGGATCAAGGCCGTCGAGCCCGACTATGGCGAAGCGTCGGCGATGACGGGGAACTAAACAAGAAAGTGATCATACGAGTGCGCGAGGAAGCGAAACTGGACTGTGACATGCAATGCAAGTAGGCGACGCGCTAAGGCTGGCTGTGAGGCTGGTGGGTGGGCGTTCCGACGCAGCACTGGCACAGCATACGTTCCGCTCCGTTCAGCGCCAAGCTCCCAAGTCTTTCTTACAAGGTCCTGCTATTGAAAAGTAATTACATATCGATGAGGGACATAGGTATGATAAGATGCGAGTCATAAAGTTACAAGTGCGTGCGATGTGGTATACTCGGAAAAGGGGCTCAAGTCAAAACTGGATAGCGGAAAAGGAAGGGGAGGGAGACTCAGGATGCCAAGGGTGGTCGTGACACACGTCAAGGGACATTCATGACCCAGTCGAGGTCCCGCCGGACAGCGATACGGCCAGCGGTTGTTGTTGTGACTGCACCTGTTGCTGCGGCTGCGGCTGCGGCTGTTGTTGCTGCTGCTGTTGGCTCTGGTCTACACCGATACGAAGATACCCCGCTTGCACAAGGAAGTCCCACACCCGACTGGTCTTATTCACATCGATCTTCACGAGGTCGCGTGCCTCACGTCGGCGTAATTTGCCACCACGTCGGGCGTACTCGCGCACAAGCGTCTCCTTAATAACCAAGTACGGTTTGGGGAGAATGCGGAGCGATGAACAAAGTGTCTGCTCCGCGGGCGTGAGGAGATGCAGAGATGGGCTATTTGCAAGGTTAAGGGGAGCCGCTGTTTTGATCTCAAAGGGTCAGCGGAATTCGGGCGGAAACGGGATCACGTACGGGGTCTGCGGCCCGATGGTCCAGTAGCACCTGTCTGGTCGATGCTCTTGCGATCCGCCTCAACACCGCCGTTCCGCCGTGCGTCGGGACCAAGGGACTGGCGTGCACTGACGGCCCGGAGTTGTTGGAGTCGCTCCGACGAAAAGTGGTCCCGAGACATGTTTGCTTTTGCCTGAGTCTAAAGCCCGCCATGAGTGGTGAAAATGAAACAGGGTGGTGTCAAATAAGCGAAGCGCACCCGTTTACACAAGTCATCTTCACACGTCTTGATGTCCGCGGCAGTAGTCAACCCAAGCTTCCTATATTGTTGTAGTTCCCCTATCCGCTTTCGTAGCATAGCTTCATCTGAAGGATGGGCCTGTCAGCCGGTCTTAAAAGGTGTAAATCATCACGTACATAGGATGTCAGTAGAGAAGACTTCATAGTCCTCTGCTGTTTGTAGCCTCGCAAATGGCCGTAATCGATGGACGATATCTTTTTCCTCTTTCGGACGTTTTTTCTCCGCGGCTTGCAACTAGAGATACTTCAATAATGTCTCCATCGGTAAAGAGCACACATACCTTCTTGTATTCGAGCAGCCCCCGTTCAAACATGAGCGCCTTGCCTTCACGCCGCTTCGTGATGCGTTGCATATACATCCCGATTAGAGTGAGCTTGAACTCGAGTGAGGCTTGCGTCTCGAACGGTATCGGCGGCATATTCTCCTCCGACTCTTCCTCTACGCCATCACCGTTGTCATCAGGCGCAGGGGTATCTTTATCCTTCTTCACTTCCTTGTCCTTCCTGACGGACCCATTCACGGCGCCGTTGAGCCCATTCACAATTAGGCCGTTTCCATTACCGTGGATGGCGCCGTTGATCAAACCGTTCTGTGAGACGAATACCATCTCTTGATCATGATCTTTTTCTCTCTGTTCCACTTTCCAGCGCATACGGGTCTTGTAGTCGTGATCATCTTCGTCTTCTGGAATAGAGTCGCCACCCCATTCCAAACAAAGGCCAAATTCGAGATTCTTGATCAGATCCTCGGCCTCGTTGTCAATCTCATGCTCGAATTCGAGTCGACCAGGAAGGAATGTTGCAATGTCATGCACCCCCGGGGCAGACGTGGGTGCGACTTTTTGAAGAGGTGGCGCAACTGTCATATTGGATATCCGCCGCCGCTTCCGTTCTTGGAATTCTGTAGGATCGATATCAAACGATAAGTCCATGCGCTAAGCGTTTCACGAATCAGTAGAAACCCACTAGAGAGAAAGAAGATAAACGCACGGGTCTCGGCCAATTCGGTGAATCAATATAGACCGTGTTGTAGTGCTCTTCAACCTCCTCCCTTGTGCGGGTGCCAACATGCTCGGCGACTGCTTGCCAGTTGCCCAGGCCTTGTTGAGCGATTCCCTCGACGAGTAAGAGTTCCCTGAAAGAAGACGTAAGCGGCCACACCCTCAAAAGTGAAAAGAGAGCGTCACTCGTCCGCGCCCCAGTCTTCGGTGAATATAGGATAGGAATGAAGCTCCTTCAAGAGGCCAAGGGTTATAAGCCTCAGATCAAATGGGTTGCAACGGATATTACTCACCTCTACCCTGTACGCATGGCCACGTTTGTGCTTGCCAAACTCATTCCCACTGCAAAAGCAATTCGGACAGAGGTCGACCCCATCCCCTACTGCACACACGGGATCTGCGCACTTGATTCGAATGGAATGAGTGAGATCGGCTAGACACCCGTCGCACTCTGTCTGCACGCCAGGTTCGTTGATAGCTACAGGCAGGGATAGATAGCCAAATGGGGTTACGTAATGAGAGGGCGTGAGAAGAGAGGGAAAGTGAGTCGAGGAGAACATGCTGCAAGTGTAGGCCACGCACTCGATACCTCCTCTGCATGACATGGCCGCTTCCTGTTTGTGACTGTCATTGCGGGAGGAGTCCCAATACTTGTCAAAGGTGGAATCTCTTGTCAGAGGGTAGTGTGCGCGTGAGGTGCTATTTGGCAAGAACGAGGTGGAGAAAGAGAGGGCCACAAAGCAGAACTATAATTGAATTATTGTTTCACTTGAATAACACTTGGATAGCCGCAAAGGCGTCGTGGTTAACTGCGCCGTGAGACCAGAGGGTATGTCGTCGCTATAGTCGCCGATGAGGATGGACTGTGCCAGAAGGATAATAGTAACAAGGTCTGGCCAGTATCTTCTAGATGAAAGGGTGAAAGGTGTCTAGAGATGAATGATCAATGCGCCCGACGCGCTCGTCGTCGGCGACAGTGGCGAGCACGTAATGCGATGTTTGACCATGTTTGTGCGTGTCGTGTCGTCCCCACGGCCCGCTCAGCCGGGTCGTATAACAGCATTTCGGTGCGAAACAACTGCGAAAGAGTGTCGTCGCTGTCGCACACGAATAACTGTGCGCAGTGTAACCTTTTGCATCTGTCATGGCTTCAGCCGATCTCCTCCCATGGAACTCTGCACCCGGCAGGTCAATAGACATCGAACTCGGGGGACAAGAGGTCATCAACATCGAGCTTGACACACTCGACTCCAATGCCGATGACGTGCTAGAAGTTTTGAAGGAGGGACAGCCAAAGGTGGCATATTGGACACGACTTGCCGGGGAGTACATGCGAAGAGGCCACCTTGACGCGGCCGAGAAGATCGCGTTGTCTGCTATTGAAAGTACGTTGGGACTTTGTGTCATCTATTGGTTCACCAGGACACGAGATAGGTTTCCAATCCAGCGGCTCTACTTCATCGTTACCGTCCATATACTCCTTGCTTGCTAGCATTCAACTGGCCAAGGCCCGAAAGGCACCAAAATTAAAGCTGCCTAATGCCCGTAGGCTTTAGTTCTAACACACACAAGGAGACCTGTTAATTATGTTTGTAAATAGGACAAGATATCATGACCGCGGAGAAGTCCCGCGATGAATACATGAGGGAAGCAACACAACTTCTCAATCATGGCGACCAGGCCGCAGCAGAGGGAGGAGATGTCGTCAGTTCCGCAACTAAAGAGTTATTACTCTTGACTCGTGGTATGTCTTATTGGAACTTCCACTTGCACTTTGTTTACATGTAACTCTGGAAGCCATTCATCAGCTAGCAAACCGATCAATGGAAGATGCGCTCCGCTCATTTGAGGCAGTACTAAAGGAGAGGCCGACAAACTTGATCGCTCTACTCGGAAAGGCACGTCTCGTGCTTGTGGCCGGTGCTTGCGCTGATAATTTCGGAATAGGCGAGGATACTATATGCGCGACGTCAATACACCCCTGCTCTCAAATTGTTCCAACAAGTGCTACAACTGAACCCATATTGTCTTCCGGATCCCCGCATTGGGATGGGCTTATGTCTATGGGCACTGAATCATAGGGAGAAGGCAAAAGCTGCGTGGGAACGGAGTGTGGAAGTGGTGAGATGCTCTCCGCTGTTAGCCGGCTGTTAGTTTCTCACTGTTTTGTTCCTGAAAGAACCCCTCTGAGTGGTCAGGACAACTGCTTCTAGGACTCGATGCGCTTAATGCGAGCAAGAATCCTGACCTCTCCGAGGATGATCGGATACAAGAACTCATGGCTGGTTCCAAGTTAATTGAGAGGGCGTTCAATAGCAATCAGCGCAACGCGTCTGCAGCGAACGCGCTGTGCGACATATTTCTTCGTAAAGCCCAATACAAACGCGTGCGTTGGCGCCTCAGAATGACGCTGGAGGGGACACTGATCGAGACCTTGCAGGCACTAAAGTTGGCAGAGCGGACGATTCAGTTCGCAGACACGATGGCGGTACTCACGGATGGCTACATCCGTGCTGGTCGTGTCTGTCATGCAGAAGGTTCTTACAGCGATGCATTGAAACATTACAAGCAAGCCGCTGAAGGACAATCGAAGAATGTTCTCGCTGCCATCGGATTTGCCCAAATGCAGTTGCGAAGTGGTAGGTACTTTTTCACGTCACTTCCTCTCTGTTTGCTTATGAACCGTAGACGAGACGGCGGCCGCTATTCATACCCTTGACAGCCTCTTGCAACTTCCAAACACACAAAAGTCGCTCGAAGCGACGGCCATGCTTGCCTCACTACGACTGCACCCTCGACCCGGCGTGTCGAGCTTAGATGCGGCCCAAGAGCGGACCAAAGCGCGCGAGCTCTTTGACCGGGTGTACAGAACGATAGAACAATACGACGACGCAGCTGTTCAGAACGGGAACGCAGCAGGGAGCGAGCGGCCACCACCACGCATAGTGGCAGACGATGTGGAGATGCACATCGAATTTTCCCGGCTTCTGCAAAGCGAAAATCTTGACCGCACGGGAAAGATATTTCGCGAGGCTGTGCGGATCAGCGAAGAAGGCCTCGTCGAGCCAAGGTTATTGAACAATCTCGGCGTAGTATCTCATCTCCAGTCACGGTTTGAGGACGCGCGGATTATGTATGAGAATGCGTTGGTTGGCGCTAGCGCTCTCGGGACAGAAGCAGAGGCGATGTCGACATCTGTGCTGTACAACCTGGCGCGGGTATATGAAGACTTAGGTGACGATGCGAAGGCGATGGAAGCATATGAGAAGCTCTTGGACCGACACCCAGAATATGTGGATGGTACGCACGACTGTGTTTCTCTGGTCACTTACCGCTAACCTAACGTCCCATAAGCCAAAATCCGACGAGCCCATATACTAAGCAATATGCACCAGGCCAGCGAAGCTCACGATTTACTCAAGGACTCGCTCATGTCACAAAGTAGCAATCTCAACCTACGCGCATACTACACATACTTTCTCATCCAATCCAACGCGTCGAGACCAGCACGTGAATTTGTGTTTGGCACGCTGCGCGACCACGATAAACACGACTTGTACGCTCTCTGCGCGGCCGGATGGCTGCACTATCACCAAGCGCGCGAGAGTCGCGATACGAGCCAGAAGGGTGTCGATGAGCGACGGGTATTCTTCCGGCGGAGTGCCGAGTTCTATGAGAAGGCGCTCGGGTTGGATCCGTTTTGTGCTATTGCGGCGCAGGGACTCGCGATTGTTACGGCGGAGGACGCGTTGGGCACCTTGGGCGGTGCACTTCCACCTGGTCCGGCTCCTGACGAGGGACAACGTCGTGCGATGAATGCGCGGGATGCGTTGGAGGTATTCGCGAAAGTGCGGGAGAGTACCAACGACGGGAGTGTGTACGTCAACATGGGTCACTGTTATTTTGCCCGGGACGAGTTTGATCGGGCGATCGAGAGCGTGCGTGCTTTTAGTTCTCTTTTATTTCTGAATGCGTCTGAGATATCGGGCAGTATGAGACTGCGTCGCAGCGCTACTATGGCGGCCGCAATACCTCGGTGTTGCTGTGCCTAGCACGGTCGTGGTATGTCAAGGCAAGCAAGGAACAGTCGTTCGCATCGATGACAATGGCATTGCAATTCACACAAAAAGTGCGAGCAGTCGTCATCTATGTCGGGAAGTCGCTGCTAATTTCCTCGGTGTTTAGACGCTGCACATACAGCCCGCAGACAAAGCGGTCGTATATAACATCGCGATGATCCAGCAAAAGTCCGCCGAATTGCTCTTTTCGCTCCCGCCGGCCAAACGCACGCTCGCGGACCTGGAGCGTGGTATCGCGCGGGCAGTGCACGCGCAGAAAATGTTCGGGTCGCTCGCGGCAGACCCCGCCGGTGCGGTACCATATGATCGTGACCTGGCTGAGGAGCGCAAAAAGTACGCGGACAGTATGCTGCGCCGTGCTGAAGAGCATTTGAGCGCGCAGCGGCAATACGAGGCAGAGCAGGCAGCGCGACTAGAAGGCGCACGACAGAAGCGCGCCGCAGAGCGGGAACGTATTGAGGCGCTCGAGGTGCGGTCCTTCCAAATTTTTTTCGTACATCGCCGCCTGATATAATATATTATACGAACATTGATAGCGCGAACGCGAGGCAAAGCTGAAAGTCGAGGCAGAAGTGCTTGCGATGGAGCGGGCGCGGGCACGGCAGGAGGCTCAGCAGTGGAGCGCGGACCTGGTGAAGAATGAGAGCGATGAGGAGCGGGAGCTGCGCAAGGCACGAAAAGCGGCGAGCCGGAAGGTCAAGTCTGAGGCGCCGAGCGGAGACGAGGGTACAAGTACTCCTCTGGGAGGAGGTGGTGGTGGTAATGACGGTGAGCCAAAGAAAAAGCGGCGCAAGCTGAAGAAGAGCGGCGGTGTTGCGAGCGCGGGGGCTAGTACGCAGCCCTCGGACGCTGAAGAGGGGGGTGCGCTATTCTCCGAAGGAGAGGAGGAGAAACCAATCAAAAAGGTCACTTTCTATTTCTTTGGTCTCTCTTGGTGCTTTGCTTATCGTGCATCCGTTATCTAGCGTGGAGCAACGAGAAAGCGTGTTACGCGTGAAGACGAGGAGGAACCTGCCTCTGCGCCCCGTAAAAAGCAATAGTAAGTGTCTCGATGTCTTGCCCATCGTTACCGCCAATGCTGAGTGTTCCCTCTTTTTTTTTTTGATGTTACCTTTCTCGTCAGTATAAGCAAGGAGACCATCTCGGACTCGGACGAGGAAATGGAGTGATCTGATCAGTGGAATCACTGCCATCATCCACGCCACCTTCCGCCATCCTTAATTTTTAGAGTCGTTGTACTGCTGTACTGCTTATTAACTGTCATGCTGACCATCACGCTAATTTGATTAGTCAAATACGTATGCATGGGTAGCTACTGTTGCTGCATGGAGTCCTGATGGGTCTGAGCTTGACACATCCAAGTCATATGGGGAGGTACTGCGCGGCGCCGCCGCAACTCGGGTCCTGCCGCCATCATGTCACTGAGGAAAACGCGCGCTCCGTGTCAAATATGCAAGGAAAGGGAATCCAAGTATACGTGTCCTAGTAGTGGCTGCCTCACAGACTAGTGAGCAACTCGGACTGGATACAGGCTGAATGAATACCGACTTGTGGATTTGCAGTTGCTCTGTTTCGTGCTACAGACAGCACAAAGGTGAGGTCCCAAAATAACAGAAAGTTTCTCGAATAACGATGTGAAAAAGAGACGACTTGCGGCTCAAAACTGGCTGAATCATGCGATGTCAACGCGGATAAACATGCGAAAAGCTTATCGGAAGGTCTGTCCTTGTGCGTGTTGTCGATTATTGTGCGTGTACGATGAGGTTGCAAAATAGACGATGAGATTTCCGAGGAGGTTCCGCTACGACCGCTAACGTCGCTCAAGTGGCCTTACGCGCCCGAGGCGAGCGCCTACCCAGACCCATTAAAACGGGACGACCCGAAGCCGCTGCAGACGGCGCAGTACGAGGCCATCGGTTCGCCAAATTTATTGCATTCTATTCTCATCCGGGCAGTTCTCTAACCAAACCACCTTAATAAAAGCGACGTCGTCCGCGATCCGTGAGATCCTGAGGTCGCACGATCCCAAACTGAAAGAGACGCTGCGGAGGATCGACGGACTGCGGGGATCGGCGCGGGAGGAAGCGCTGGAAGCGAGTCTGGGGATGAATTCGAGATCGGGGCTCGGGGTCGGAGGCGGTGATGTCGACGATGCGATGCGAGAATTGGCGGAAGCAGTCGAGTCTGCCGTGAGGGGCAACCGAGCTGGTGGGACTCTCGGTCTGGATTGGAGCGAGGACTGCCCAGAAAGGGAATAAGGCCAAGCAATTCCTCGTCCGCAGCACCAGTTACAAGTTGTCCGGTACAATAACAGGGGGGCAGTGCCTCCTCCGTCTCTTCACTCCTCACAGCCCCCACTCTCTACGTATTTTACTTGACCATCTCCCCATTTCCATCTACTTTAGTGGCTTGGTGTCTTGGCTTTTCCACGGTTACCTGTTCCTGACGACCTCAAAAGGCGGTCCCTGTCCATTTCATTTCCTCTCCTTGTGCTCCCCTTTTCCTTACCACCAACATGTTGCCTTCAATAATCCTTGCCCTTGCCCTTTCCCTCCCATTCTCCGTGGCGGCAGTGCCCCCTCGTCGTGATGAAACCCTCCACATCCCCCTCATCCGCCGCCGTAGCAACGTACGGCGCCGGGACGTAGACTATGCGGCTGTGGCCGGTGGTTTGAAACATAAGTACGGATACGGATCATCTTCCCCCTCCCGAAGGGCCCAGACGACGGACATCGCTATCACAAACCAGGTGCGTCTCTTCTACGACCCATTCTGCTGTCCGTCTCACAATATGCCACACAACAAGGGCTCGGACACAAGTTACTTTGCTGAAGTCAGCGTCGGCACTCCGTGAGTGTGAAGCCCTATGAGAATGTCTCTGTCTCACCCTCTCATTCATTGTCTTTCTATATTACGCTCAGAGCCCAGAAGTTCGATCTCGTACTTGATACGGGTTCCTCAGATTTGTGGTTCGCGACCACCGGCTGCGCTGGCTGCAGTCGGAACACCCCTGTGCTAGACCCCACAAAATCGTCGAGTATGCAGTTAGGGACCCAACGTATCGCCCTAAACTATGGATCTGGTACTGCCTCGGGTGTCTTAGCTCGTGACACCATTACAATGGGCCCCTTTACGGTCAACCCGCAAGCCTTTGGTGTGTACCTTTCCCTACTTTCCTTTCTACCTCTCCCCCTCGTGTAAGCCGGGTGTTTTATTCCCTGGCGGCACGTGTGATAAATGCCATGGTGTGCTTTGTGAGGGGGTAATTCATGGTAGTTTGAAACACTCGGCGTCGGCGCCAAGGCAAGACGCTCGTGATCTGATCATCGATCATCCCTTCGCCGCTTTCTGCGCCCCCGTAACCTTCTTTTCTCTTCAGCAATGCTAACTTGTGCTCAGTTGCTGTCGATGATATATCCAGTGGTTTGATTGACGGCCAGCTCGCTGGGATCATGGGACTCGCATTTCAAGGCATTGCCAATACCCAGGCGCTACCTTTCTGGCAAGCTCTCGTCAACAACAATCAACTCACAAACTCGGAGTTCTCCTTCTTCATTACGCGTTTTGTCAATGATCCAAATGCCAAGACCGAAGAACCCGGAGGAGTGCTCACACTTGGCGGAACAAACTCTACTCTGTTTCAAGGCAACATCGACTTCCGGCCCTTCACGCTTCAAGGGAATGCCGGCTCCTTTTGGCTACAGACCATAAGCGGTGCGTAACGCACATTGATCTGGAGTATAATTATTCAAACGTGTTGTTCATCAGGTGTTACTGTGAATAGCAAGAGTGTCAGCATCGGCAGCGGGAATACGGCAGCCATCGATACTGGTACAACACTTATCGGTGCCCCCACCGCGGCCGTGAACGCTATTTGGGGTGCAGTCAGCGGCGCGGTACCACTCAGCGGTAATATGACCGGCTTTTGGGCTTTCCGTACGTACACACGTTTCATTCCCCTCCTTGACGGCGACACGCGCCAAGGCGGTGAATAAGTTTCAAACAGCTGATTGCCATTCTCGTTGCCCTATTACCAGCTTGTAACTCTCAGCTGAGCATTGCATTGTCATTCGGGGGACCCGCATGGCCGATCAGCGTTAACGACCTGAATCTCGGTGCCGTCAGCAACGGCCGTTGTCTGGGCGGCATTTTCGATATCACCGCAGGCTCTAATGTCAAGCCCACTCCAGGCACCCCGCAGTGGATTGTCGGCGATACATTCCTTGTGTGTATCTTTAAACCTGGTCTCTCTCTGACATACTGACCGGGTAGGTTTTTAATCGAACATAGAAAAATGTGTACAGCGTCTACCGCTCCAACCCGCCCGCAGTGGGCTTTGCACAACTCTCGAGCGCGGCTGGTGGCTCTTCAGGTTCGCAGCGTTTCTCCTTCCACTCTGTTATCATTTATGCCTGGGTTGGGATACGTGTATTGGGTTGCTCATACGTCCCAATGCGTGTGGTCTTTTACTGCGGTTGACCCCTCGTTACCATCAATATAAGTGGGATTTTGTATGCTCACTCATCCCTTTTGCAATTTAGGTTCACCATCGACAACAGTTGGTTCCACAAAGTCGACAGGCAGTCCCGGTGGCTCTTGTGAGTTTTCTCCTTCTTCTCACTCTGAGCCACTGACGATTGACGACAATAGCTTCTGCTGTGCGCCTGACCTTATCGTTGGGAACCACTGGCATCACTGTCACATGCGCGCTCTCGCTGCTGACGAGTGTATACATGCTCCTTGCTTGAGTTTTCCATGGGACACTATCTGACGATGAACTTACCATGCCCCCATCTGCTGTCCTATGGCTGCAATTGCTTAGTTGCGCCTTTTTCCTATCTATCTGGCTTTACTGTGTATTGGAACATTTCACACACGGAATTTTGATGAGTTTTGGATCCTTTTATTGTCTCTGTCTGGCTTGCCCCTAAGGCAATGCTGTCTAATGCTCTACATGGGGGTTTTGAGGATGGGGATGGCCACGAATCCTTTATATAGCACAGTACTCTGTACCATACCGTCGACTTTCATTTTGGAATAGGTTTTAGGTAGAGGATCGGATTACATAGCTTTATACATTTCATTTCCGTGACCCCGAAGGTATCTCAAGTCACCTGTGGCAATGTAGAGTATAGTACATGTGGTTGTAACCCATTCGTTCCAATTGTTCGCTCGTGTCGACGAAGCCAAATGTGTGTGATGATAAAGCCACTTGGCTGCCGGCCCAGTGGGCGCCTACTTCATTCTCACTCGACTCCGACTAACTTAGGCTCCGTTCGACAGAAAGAATCCGGGTTTCTAAACCTGGATTCTGATGCTGGATTCTATACACGTGATGTATGTGTGACAATAAATAAAGATTATTTAAATTTACTTTCTCGTACAATATGCAAAACCATCATTTGCGGGCTATCATCCTCGCAGCTGGTGTCTTTGTCCATACGCTCGTTGCTGGAGCAATCGAATTTGCCACCCCTCTATTTGACAAGACACCGTACCATACATCTATCCTCACTGGTGAAGGTTGGATCCTTGAGCTTCTGAATGGCCACCC
>Ga0137362_10000322_pt1 | contig 23541 bp, 36 predicted proteins | sample MadtaG_2_FD_104801 | JGI IMG/M metagenome (GOLD analysis project Ga0137362, IMG submission 104801) | Vadose zone soil microbial communities from Angelo Coast Range Reserve, California, USA - Mad1_100_16 metaG | ecosystem: Environmental > Terrestrial > Soil > Vadose zone | place: USA: California... | reverse complement strand
GCCAGGTGGATACGGCAACCCTCTCCGCCTTTTGTTGTCGCGGAATTTAACGAGGAGGTAGATGGAAAATGATATGGCAATGCAGTCAAAGACGTTGATGAGAAAGAACTGCATGTGAGGGCTGGCCGCTAGGGGAAGAACAATGTGGGGCTGTAAACTTAGATCTTATATGCACCCGACCTGGGTGCGGTCCGTTCTAAGAAGCTACCTATTCAAAGTCATGCTAGCCACCCCTAGCGAAGATTGGACAAAAAGAGGTAGAATCGGATGTAGTGCAGCCACGTAAAGTGATATTCTGATCCGGATATTGGAGTCGAGCGCTACCCTCTTCCAACGTGGCAAAGAAGGTCCAGACTTGTTGAGGAATGGGTGACCGGTGACCCACTGGCATCTACCAGCCTATACAGTAATAGTGACAACTAATGGATCGACTGACTGTCCGTCAATTACGCCCGGTCTTATTTTTTACCTGGATGTAGCTCGCATGGCTCGTGTTCGCGATTGAGAAAGGTTGCTTGGTAACATGGACCGTGATGCGAGGAGACGGCAAGACGGAGCGGAGCAACGCCGCCAAAAATTCTCACTCCGACATCCGACAAGTCACCTGAAAAGGACAAGAACCTCAACATCGGTTTCCGCGGTAACTTCGAAATGGATGCACCCCATTGATCATGAAGCGATTGGAATGACATATGACCTTGCCGACGCGAAAAGTGCTCACGATTCTCCGAATCCCTTTCTTTTCAAGCGGCTGTGATTGGATTCTCTCCGCCGCACTCCTAGTTCTGCTCGACCCTCCTGGGATTGTTGACGAAGACTACATTCGCGCGGGACATGGGCCATCATTCGAGGAATGAATTCCTCTACGTGATGGTACAATCGAATTTGTCAAAGGGTTGGAGGCTGGTCTGTATTGTATGCCCCATTGTTGCGTGTGAAAGTATAGCTTATTACTTTGTCCTAACTTTAGAGGAATTGTTAGGGCCCATTATCCTATTCAGCCATATTGTATTCCCCTTCACCGTGCCGAATCAAAAAGTGTGGTCCATTATGAGAATGTGGGACTATTCACCGCGGCGTTGGTCATATTAGGCAAAGGATGCCTGGTAAACACTTCCTCGTTTATTTTAGAGGATCTTCGCCCTGCCGTCATTTCTAGGTACGTGTTCCTCTGGGTCTTTGACCTTCCAATGTATACTGAAAGGACTTGCAGTGCAGATGATTGTGACTATTGCGACGTAACGCTACGTTACTGGGTTTCGAAATTCACGGGGTAACCATAAAGTCCTTTTCACCTGCCCGGCACATCACACAACCGGGCTTCCACCTTCTTTTCTTGTATTCGGGACGCACGCCGTCCCATGCTCATACCTCCCAGTCTCCTCCCGCGGGCGAATGGAACGTCTATTCGCCTGTACAACCCGGTGATGTGGTTTCACTGTCATCATTCTTAGTGCACCTCGCGCGCCTGCGTCTGGCGACGGCCTCTCCTCTTCCGTCTCATTCTGACCCCTCCCAGCTGACCCATCCTCAACCCGCGCCCTTGCCATCACCGTACTCCGAATCATCTACATATTCATACTCACATGAGTTCTCCAACACGCCGCCTAGCTCTCAACAAGGGCACGATCGTATCCGTTTCGACCTTTTCAAGAAGCGACTCGAAGCTCTCGCCTGGTGAGCGTCGAACGTTGGCCCGCCAAACTACGACCGCCACCCCCTCCAGCTCATGATGAGGATGAGCACGATGGCGTGCGAGCAGATTACCTTTACGCGCCACCTGCGTCACAATTCCCAGTGACGGCGACCTAGCCGTGACCAGTCCTTCGGCGCGACCGTGGTCCTTCACGTACACATTCATGATCCGTGAGCAGCGGCGACGTATCGTGGTGTACACTCCCCCGTGGTGGCCACAATGGGCAGGAATGCGTAGGATCCCACTCTTCCATCACACTCTTCCATGTCTTTATACAGTCTGACAAAGTTACATATGACCTTCTTGTTCACCGTTCCGTCATTACAGCACTTACGACCACCACCGCGTCCTGCAATGCGGGAAGGAAAATAATTCGAACGACCTCGAACGCCACGTAACTTCGTAGTGGTATGCACGCACCATACCGCGGAGTGTCCGCGGCCGAGAATTCAACGTCATCCCGGGCGGATCCATATTTATCATTCAATGCGCCGCAGCCAGCAGGTGCAATGGTTCCCGACTCTCATCAGCCTTATCACCTCCCAGACCTTCCGTTTCTCATCGCCAGTCTCAGGCGGTATGTGAATTGTTTCGAAAAAAAAAAAGAACTGGTTCCATTTCACAGAAGAGGGCGCCGGCTACTACCGGCTTCGGTTCGGTGTGATCGCGATCACGAGAGACAACACAGCCTCGTGCAAGTTTGCGTGGTATAAATTGACGAAGAATTCCACAGATGACAGTCAGGAGACTTGGGCACAACGTCTAGATACTCTAATGGTCACCTTGATGCTTGTCTCGCTCTTGCTACTATTCAGTGCTCGATCAGCGCTCTCTTCCCTGTATTCCTCCAGGCCATGGGATACTTTTAAGTATTGCAATGCGCCCCATGTAAATGCTTCCCACTATCAAGCTGCGAAAGAAGGCGCGAAACTGGTCCACCTCACCGTCTTGATGCGGCACCATAAGGTAACGTATTGGGTTCCTATAATGTCTTGTCAGACGGCCGGTCGGACTGAAAATGCGCAGCGCACACCCGCAATCTTGGCTCCGAACGAGCGTGAAATCAACGATGGCATAAAATGGGACTGCTCGGATGTTCAGCAATTCACATATGATGGTGGCGGCGCTCGTCTGTCAAACTCAGTGGTTATACCGCCCGGTCATCCATTTGCCCGACAAATCTGGGCAGGTAGCTGTGAAGAAGGTCAACTCACAGCCGGTGGTTTAAAAGACTCGAAAATTCATGGAAAGGTGAGGAGATGTTGATAGTTTACCTGTCAGGATAAAATGACGTGTCGGCCAGGACCTTTGGGAACTGTATCACGATCACCTTGGATTTTTGGGCTCGGTTGACCCCAGAGAGATTAGTGTACGTACAACTTACGTCGACCGCACGAAGCACGTTGCCAGTGGCGTCCTCGCGGGTATGGACCCCTCAACCACCAGGTCCCCGTGGCCAGCATATGCGCAACCTCAACTGGCAAGTGGCTTTGTATTACCGCGGGGGCATGCCGACTGGACCTGACTGGAACTTAGATTGATTCTCTTGCACCAAGATATAAGTGTGCTCGTGCAGATAGTTTAACCGCCGCGGCGATTGTTGTCCCCTACTGGCAGGAAATTTGGAAGAACAATTCGGCCCTGAAACAGCGCATTGATTCCGTGCTGGGCACTAACTTCTCCTTTTGTGAGTGCATCAGTGGCAGCCCCACCTTTCTAATGACTGATGTGCAGTAGTCTTTTACTACCAAGATATTTTTACAGCCCGTGTCTGTAATGATCATCAACTCCCTTGCAATGCCGCTGGAGATTGTGTTTCAGAAGAAGATGCGGCAGAAATTTTTGAGCTGACGAACCTTGAAGCCGAGTGAGTGTCATTCTGTGTCTACATGTGGGCCGCGCTTACGTTGATCCGACAAAAAGTTACCTATGGCATAGCGCAGAACATGCAACGGAATACAACCAACTGACCTATGGTCAGCTTTGACATTACAGAAATCTTGCTGATAACTGACCCGAGAGGTGCCCAGGGGTGATGTTCTCTGAGCTCGCGGACGCTCTTCAACAACCAAAGCACCGTCTTGCACTGTACGTCGCCCATGATATGTCCATAGTGCGCATCGCGGCAGGACTTGGGATTTTCCCATTACACTGGCCTAGGCTTGGATCTGAGTTTGTATTCGAGGTACGCCGTCCTCCAACACTGACGGCGGACGATTGGACTCATGTCATGTACTGTAGATCTGGAGTGACGAGAATGGGGGAAAATTCGTCCGGGTGTTTTATGACGGAGAACTCATAAGTCCTCTCAGTTGGACACCCCTCGACACCTTTATAAGTCACCTGAGACAACAAGTCCCGGACGACATTTTTGAGAAGTGTGAATTGGTGTCAGATGAGGCAGAGGGGGCGAAGCGACCGCAATTTATTGTACAGTAGTCCACTGCAGGGTCAACCATCAGCCTGAGGGCATTTCAATCTTGGAAAGCGTACTGTGAATTGCGAAACGAGGAGCAGCGTAGTGACATGTCAGACGAGGACTTGTAGTAAGTAACGTTAGGAATTAAATTTTCCAGTGATTATGGCCCAGTATGCACATACTCCTAATTTGAGTATCTGTCCTCAAAGCCCGTAAGAACGGAGGAATCAAAGGGAAGGAAGGTAATTTGCAGCTCACGGTCACGGTAAGTGGTAGACAGGCCCACGTGACTATTTACCTTTCTTGACAGCTGCCAACACTGCCAACACCACAGTCACGGTAGTACTGGTGATTTCTGTTCACCGGAGCGACCGCCCCACTGGAAGATCCAATCTCGAGAGTCCGCCGAGCGTCGTCCGCACAGACACGGACGGCGCCGAAACCGAGTCGCCCGGCATAGAGAGGTAGAATGGTGGCATAGAATTGCCGCGCGCGCACTACGCTCACGAGATGTGCAGCATCTGCATGACGCACTCCTTCGTCGATGTGCCATACCTTCGTTAGAGGGACACTGGGCACAATTCTCGCGATCTGCACCTTAGTGCGGTGGCGCACAGTATAGGATGATGTTCGGGTGCTTATTGCCAGGAGCGAGGGGCTGATGGAGGGACAGTTTCACGTGATTTGCCACACGGATCCAATAGATATCGGCTTGGGAAGTCCTCCCTCCCCAACGTAATGGAACATCTTGAATGCCATCTTCCCAACCCCACATACCTCATGACAGGAAGAAAGGTCTTAGGAACCGTTACTCTGCCAGTGTTTCTTGCCCACGCAACTGCCGAGAACCATTTGATTAAATTATTCATTATTGGCAGCGGTATCAACGTCCTATCGGTCCACGTCGTTCGGAGGAAGTATAACCCATCGTATGGATTTCAGTGGGCCATCAAATGTTGTAGTCTAAAACCGGTAATAGGATGAGGGCCAGCTAATTCTGAGTCGATAAATGCAGTCGCACTGTTCCATGCTTCAGTTTTTATGGTCGATGGAAGAATGGAACTCAGAATCAGAACGCTTCTCAATCTCATGTTATTGCTTTACACTTATTCTCAACACACTAGTAAAACAGAAGGCGGACACAGATCAATAATAGACGATGCATCAGGACAGAGTATTCGCAGAAATCAACTCCTCGGCCGCTTTGTCTCTTGGAAGAATAGAACACTCGAACTTGTCAGGATGTCTTCAAAATCGGACTCTCAGCTTCAGGAAGCAGTTCAAGGTGACAATGCCGACTTACACGAAAAGCCTGCGTAGAACATACGCCGCCGCTTTGACAGGAATTTCGTTACCGTTCTCGTCCTTGGCATTCGTCACATTGTATACGGAGAGCACTGACGAGGTAACAGCGAAAATTGCAGCATCGACAAAGTGACGCCCGGGACAAATCCTTTTGCCGATGCCAAATGCTAAAGAGATTGCCGGATCTTCTCGGACGGTCCCATCTTTATTGAGAAAGCGTTCGGGTTTGAATTCCTCTGGCTCTGGGTACAATTCTGGGTCATGCAGAATCGCCCTGAAACATCTCAGATAGACATTCATATGGATAACACAACCGACGTACCATCCGTTGGCTACTATTATAGATCCTTTTAGACCAGATGGTTAACAGCAGGGTCACAGAATGCAGAAGGCACAACTTATGAAAAATCTGACCTTTCGGAATGAAATAACCTTTGTAGACATCATCCCTATTCGACGAATGGGGAAGACCTGAAAGTCATTGTTTTGTAATTCCGGTTTACGCGCCTCGTAGGAAATATCGAATCATACCCATGGGTGTCACCATCTGCCATCTCATCAACTCCTTACAGAAAGCTTCAATGTACGGAAGACGCGGCCTGTCATCGAACGTAGGTAAACGGTCTCTTCCGACTACAGCATCGAGTTCTGCCTGCGCCCGCCTTTGTACCTGCGGATAGAGGACCAAGGCCAGAAAGAGAGAGGTCATTGCAGATCCAGTCTTCATTGTAGGAGTCAGTAAGAAAGACGTGGTGTTGTCAAGAGACGCGCACAGTCTCTGAACCAGCTATAAGGAGGATTGGTGAATACCATATACCTGATCCATGGATGTAAAGCTTCACCATGATACATAGATCCCGTGACTATCTTGATGACCTCCTCCTGCTCTTGGCGTTCGGAGCCAGCTGAACTATCTAACTCCCGCAGATGTTCGCCCGCCATTGAGTGCACCGCGGTGCCATTATGCTATGCCATGCAGTATCAACCAACGTGGATGCCAGAAGCCTGATCACCACATACCAAAGCATTCTTTACAAAGGCAATGGGTTCATTCCTTATCCTCTTACTCAGCTTCTGAACAGTTTGCGCCACCGGTTTGTAGCTGAAGTACGGGACCCATGAAGGAATGTGCTGCACTGAAATAGATGTGAGGCACAGCTAGCCTCGGAATAAAATTGGAGACCGCACAGATTGGGATGTGATTTACTAGCGCTGCTCCAGGTAGGACGAGAGGTCCCATTAATCTAGTCGTCTGATGCGGTGCTTCTAAAATCTTGTCACCATCCTTCAGGTCGTAGCCGTATGTGAGTGACATGAGAAGTTTCCCCTGAAGGCTACCTGGCCGTTAATAGTCATACGATATAAGGAGGACAACCAACTCACAGTCCGACATGGGCCTCAAAGTCCTTTGGAGTTGCGTGAAGTTGCGTCAGGAATTCGCGGGTCTTATCCTGTATCATTTGCCTATATGGTATCATTGCACCAGGTCGAAGGCTGCGATCTAATAGCTTTCGTCCTTTGCGCCAAGTCTCAGTCGTTCCAGTCATGAATACTGGCCAATCCATATCCGCCCTAGAGATCGAGGGTCGTCAACACGGCTATTTGGGAGATAGACGCTACAAGACATACATTTCTGCAATTTGCAAGTGCGGCCTCTCTGAGTAGGTTTGCCCTCGCTTCTCGAGGAGATCCTTCAAGGCAGAAAATGAATTCAACACGACGACGACGTCGGAAAAAACGCGAAGACCGATGACATCGCCTTGAAACGCGGGCTTAAGTTTCAGCAGGGACGAACCAGCATTGTCAAGATTGTTGTGCGCACCATATTTCTTGGACATATTTACGTATGCAATCCAGGGCGCATCCTTGGGAATATCAAGTATATTCCCGATTATTGGCCGTGGTGGCGGACCAGGTGGATAAGGCAGCCCTCCCCGTCTTCTGTGGTCGCGGAAGACAATAAGGAGGTAAAGGAAAAGGGAGATGGCAAGGCAGTCAACGGCGTTGATAAGAAGTAACTGCATGATGGGGCTGGAAACTTACGGAAGTACAATTTGGGGCTATAAACCAAGAACTTATATACCTTCTCGCTCTATCCCCGCCGTGACGGACCGCCAGACGCTTCCCATTTATAGTGGTGATTGTTACGCCCTGCGAAAATTGGATAAAATGTTTAAGAACCCGATGTAGTGTAAGATGACATGAAGCATCATTGGAACTTACCATAGCATTCGAGACCACCGACTCCAGCCTAAACATGGACAAGCATATCATGCGTCTGTATTGCTCGCGACTTGCCGTGACAGCGCCCGCCCTCGAGATTCTGATCTGGTGGTGAGTCCCCGCTTTCAGTTTCTATGTTGCAAGACAATTCGGGCATGTTGGGCAATGGCCTGCGTTCATCCAGGAAATGACCCCCATCCGATCAATCCCATCCGATCAATCGATTGATGATCATAATTTGATGTCACGTGTAACTAGTAGAGGGCTTTGAAATCACAAGCTTGGAAACTGTACTATAAATGCAAAATGCAAAATGTAGAATGCAGAATGCAATATATATGGCCAGGTGAACATATCTCTATGCTACCTCGTTGGCTCGGATGAATACAGGCAACAAGTAAGCAGAAGTAGGATAAGAAGAGGGAGAAGAAGAGTAAGAACGGAAGAGGAGAAAGGAGATATAAGTCGTAAAAGATGTCGCAAATGGGTAGGTAAGGAGAGCTGGGAGGAGCGAAGCAGAGCCCCTTTACTCATCCTTCGGTCAACCGAACGGTTTGCATAGGTCGAAAGGTGCTGCCGAGTAACTAGTCCCCAAACAGAATCAGCATAGGTCATATCGGAAGACGAAGTCCTCTATACAACCTATGCTCCGTGGTGGTGGCTCCTATGTAGAATGCAGAATGTAGTTACACAGGAGCATAGTTGAGTCACGCGGCACGGTAGTCACGTTTGTTGGTTTGACTTGTGAGTGGAGTTGAGAACTTGAAGCTTGAAGTTCGACCACTGTACTTAACCGAGACAGTCTCGGCCCACCCGACACAGACCTGCCCCAGCCAGTCACCTCTTCATAGCGCCTATAATCAGGGAGGGTGCAAAGAAGACATATTTAGAAGACACTCCCACCGATAGCAAACCCATGAACATATGGCAGTGCCACGTTGACTCGAAGGCACTAATGGAGCCAGCCCTTCACCGAGTGCGAGAACAGGGGCCTACTTGTACGTCAAGGCTTGCAGGCCTCACCTGTCCCAGCAGCACCAGAAGTTTTGTGCGCCTTGCGATGTCCAAAGGACTTATGACTATCAGGGCTATTCTCTGAGAGACCGGAGGCGAGAGACGAGGCGATGAGGAACGCGATTGCTAGAGAGTTGACGAAGACGCACACAAAAAGAAGGAAAAGTGGGAAGAGAGAACATACGATATCGATTGCCTGATGATGCCATCCTTGAACAAGGATAGCTGCTTACACACATTCAAAGTCCCTAGTGAGTAATGTCTTGCGCTGGTGGTCGAGAGGCGAGGAAGGCAGTGAAAACCGAGGAAGAAAGAAAAGAAAACAAGTCACGACTCGTCAAACGCGTGGCTGACGGGCGCTCCGAGACGTGAGAGACGGCTAGCACACTGACGAGAACTGGCACTCGCGCGGCGCGAGATGTTGAAACAATTGTCCCGCCAATCGTGTTCATCATGATTTGGATAATAGAAAGGGTAATGCAGGAGTATGATTTCAACCCAAGGTGAGAAAACAGCTCGTATTGGCCGTGCGAGTATTATCTCATCATCATGATCCGGGTGTACTGCCTCATGTCAATTTTCCCCGGTCGTGACAACGTTGGCTTCATCAGTGCCTTCGAATCGTTGACTCAAAGGCACTAATGGCGCCAGCCCTTCACCGATTGTGAGAACAGGGGCCTACTACTTGTACGTCACTGCCCCACGACAATTTTCCTTTTGCTGATGCGGGTCAGACCCGGTCATGACAACGTTGGCTTCATCAATGCCTTTGAATCATTGACTCGAAGGCACTGATGGCGCCAGCCCTTCACCGATTGCGAGAACAGGGGCCTACTACTTGTACGTCGAGGCTTGCAGGCCTCCCCTGTCCCAGCTGCCCCAGAAGTTTTGTGCGCCTTGCGATCCAGAGGACTCATGATTATTAGGGCTATTCTCTTATAATATGCTATAAGGGGTTTCCGAAATGTTTCGACAGTAACATTATGGGCACCATGCTATGTTTAATCCGCGAGCACAAAGAATCCTCGCATGTGCATCATGTCGCTTTCCAAGCGAATATTGTGCGTTTCACTTGATTTTCCTCACCAAGCTATTACAACCTTCTTGGACATCATCATTCCTGGCGGCGCCTCATACCGTAGCCTTTGCGTTGCTATTTCGCTATGTTTCGTGTCATCCTGCCTATTCTAAGATCCCAATGGCGGTGCCGAATCGGGTCATCAGTGTTTTTTTTGCTTTGTTCCTCTGTGAACCATTATATACCAGGTCTTTTTCCTAAGTACAACTAAGCACATCGGCCTCTTTCACCCACCCATCCTATAGGACATGCCTTTCGTGTCACTGATTGCGCTTCTGGACGCCCTGGCAGTTGCAACTTTTATAGCCTTTGCTAATTCCTTCAACCTTCGACACCAGTCGAGTCGACTCCCCTATCCTCCAGGACCTCGAGGTCTGCCAATAATCGGCCATTTTCTGATTTTTCCAAAGAACTTCGTTTGGCGGACCTTCACCGAGTGGGGCCAGAAATATGGTAAGTTATAAGCAGTCTGTTTCCCGAGTATTCCGTATGCTTGCTAAGAGGGTATAGGGGACATTATGTCCGTTAAAATCTTGGGGCAAGTAATAGTGATTCTTAACTCGCCGAAGGTAGCCAAGGACTTGCTTGAGAAGCGCGGGAATATATACTCGGATCGGCATCTCATGCCATTTTACCAGATGTATGCGCCTCTCCTCTCTTCTCCGACGCGCTAACGGATCTGTTTTTAAACCAGGATGGGATGGGAGTGGTTTCATCCAACTACTCCGTACGGTGATTACTGGCGAGAGGGACGCAAGCTCCTAGACCGTAGTCTCCGCGCAAGCGCCGTAGCGCAATATCGTCCGATGCAAGTCACGAAAACACACGACCTCCTCTACCAGCTTCTCTCAGACCCCGGATCGTTCCATCATCATATTGAATTGTGAGTAACTGCTGTCAACTCCTACCACCGAGCCGACGTCATTCGATTACTATCAGGTATCAAGCAAAGCTGTTGATGTCACTGGTATATGGGTATGATGTGAAGAGTTACAACGACCGCCTTCTTGTCGTGGCTCGTAAGATGGCCGAGCTTGGGAGCGCAGTTTTACCTGGGACTGTTCTTGTCAACGAGATACCACTCTGTAAGCTGCCAGCTCGACAAACGCGTCGTGAGCGATCGACTAATGGGAACCCATTGTAGTGAAACATATTCCTGCGTGGGTCCCGTGGCTGAGTTATAAGCCCGCAGCGCAGGCAGGTTTCGATGCAGGGCAGGACGTGCTCCGCTACCCGATGGAATTTGTCAAGAACGGATTCGTGCGTTTTCTTTTTGTTTATTTTGCGAAGCGAAACCGCGTCTGAGCCGAGACCGCGTCCCTTCGAAAATGTAGAAGAAAGGCACCGCCAACTCGTCACTGGCACTCGAAAATCTGCAGGAGATAGAAAAGATGCAGGGTCCACAGAGAGAGAATGCAGAGGCCATCCTGGACGGTGTACTGGGGTCTATGTACACTGGTGAGTGGCCTTTTTCTTCCGTGATTCTTTATTTGAAATTGCCGCACTCGAAGCGGGTTCGGATTCGGTGCGAGTATATGCAGATCGCCTAATATGATGAAAGCTTATTTGGTATTGTGTCTCAGACGGCCCTGACGATTATTGCTTTCTTTCGCATCCTCGTGTTGTATCCGGAAGTTCAGAAGCGCGCCCAAAAGGAGTTAGATACGGTCACTGGAGGCTTACGCCTCCCTGATTATACAGATCGTCCTCAGCTGCCATATATTGACGCTCTGTGCAGAGAGGTCATGAGGTGGAGTATGGCGACGCCTGTCGGTTGGTGATGTCCCTTGACTGGCGATGGCGGGAAGTTAACGCAAATGAGCGCCCAGGTGTACCTCACGCTACAACTGAAGATGATGTCTACGAAGGTTGTCTGATTCCAAAGGGTTCATCTCACCTCTAAGAGGTCATACCAATACTGATGTTCAACTAATGTAGGTGCCATAGTAATCGCAAACGCCTGGTACGCACGTTAAATCGGTATCACGTCGGTCTTTCTGACCTTCATCTTTATCAGGGGTATGCTTCATGACCCCACTGCCTATCCGGAACCCTTCTCATTTAAGCCCGAGCGCTTCCTTGATGCCGATGGGTCCTTCCGCGACGATCCATTGTTGACTTCCGCCTTCGGTTTCGGTCGGCGGGTCTGTCCCGCTCGCCACTTTGTCGATTCCAGCTTCTTTATCTCGGTCTTGTGCGTTCTCGCCGTGTTTCACGTCAGCGCGCCCAAGGACGAGCTCGGCAACGAGATTCCCATTGCGTTTAAAGACAGCGGTACCAACTCTAGGTATGGATGAGCGGGTGCAATGGAATCTCTCTGATGTCTTCTTTGCAGTCGTCCGTTGGGTTTTAGATGCACTATCGTGCCTCGAGATGAACGTGCGAAGGAGCTTATTATTGCAGCGAACATGGCTGGGTAGTCGACGTTAGATCTCTGTGTACCGAATACGTTGTCCGTGATAGAATATGCTTTTGTACGCGTCTCCGGAGAAACGGCCCGAGATGAGTTGCGGCGGGCTGTCTCGTCCTCTGGTCACAAAGCTGGCATCACCCATTCCCGTCTTTCCCTTCCACACGAGCAAGGTTCATCTCCCACTCACCCTCGTGCCGCCCGCGGACCAATTCCGACACGTCTTTCGTCGGATGCTCCTTGCCGCAATGGCGCCGGATGCTGTCCCCGCACCCGCCCCGGCACCTGCGCCCACGCGTCCTGGCGTGCGTAAGATCGCGCCCTATTGGTATCCGTACACGACCATGGCCAAAGGTCGCTGGTTCAACCGGGAGATACTCGAGATTGTCTCCACTGAATTCCGGGATCGCTCGATCGAGTATTATGTGTGGTTTTTTTTTTGATTCATTCTTTCGCCTTCTGTTTACCTAGACTGACGGAGGAGAGGCGTCGCGTGCCATTTCGCAGAGATATGCGCTCGAGTCTGGCGTCACTACCATCAACGGCAATATTGCCAAGCCTGATACCCTCGTGCGCAATGGGGATCGCATCGAAAATATCGTTCATCGCCACGAGCCTCCGGTCACGTCTAAACCGGTCAAGATACTCCACGAGGACCGCGAACGTGATTTCATCGTGATCGACAAGCCGGGTAGCGTCGTGCGTCATACACTACCGCGCTCCGAGGGTTCGATCTGCTGAACGCGTTTTGCTGTCAGCCTGTTCACGCAACAGGACGTTACTTTTATCTCTCGCTCGTGGAGATCCTTCAGCGGGAATTTGGATACCCGAAGGTTTACAGTGAGGGCCGGTTTACTACTGGTGGCCCTTCTGGGTCCCATTATCCCGTGCTGACCGACTTGGGTCCCAGCCGTGAATCGACTGGATCGCCTTACCTCGGGGCTGATGATCATTGGCCTCTCCTCCCCTCGCGCACACACGCTTTCGCAAGAATTTGTGCAAGGCGAGATCAAGAAGGAATACATAGCGCGCTGCTCAGGCGAGTTTCCGGCGGAACAGGTTGTGGTAGACCAGCCTCTACTCACCGTCGACCGTCAGATGGGATTGAACATCGTACATCCGGAAGGCAAAGTACGTATAAATCACGTCCCTTGAAAACACGGTTGACCGAACTCGTGCCAAGACGGCGAGAACTGTGTTCAGACGATTGCACTGGGATAGAAGCACCAACACGAGCGTGCTTCACTGTACGTAATTGTCTTCTCCGAATTAGAAGGGAAGCCAACCATCGTAAATCGCTTTGCAGGTCGCCCTTTGACTGGTCGTTGTACGTCGTCGACTCTAATTCCGATCCCGCCTCTGCGTCCAATTCACCGAGTATATCTTTTCCAGCTCATCAAATCCGCGTCCACCTCCAATACCTCGGCCACCCAATTGCTAATGACCCCGTTTACTCGGAGATCAAAATTTGGGCACGTTCCGATCCAATATTTTAAATCCACTTCAGATCTGACTGTGTATGCTCAGGGACCAAACCTCGGAAAGGGTGGTATTGACACGACACCATCAGACGAACGCGCCCCGCCAGTGGCACCTGCCCATCTAGATGGAACCGACACAGCAGATTCAACGCCACCTACATCCTCAACTCCGTCCTCATCACAGCCACTCCCACGTGAAACTGGGAAGGATATCGGCATGGGATCACCAGTGCCGCTGTCCGCCGAGGCAGTTGGGGTAATCACACGCCTACGCAACATGAAGGTAGGCATCAGAAGCTTGACCCCACCAACTCTTTGATTTTCGATACTCATCATTGTTCTTCCCTATGGAAGGACGAAGACGAAGACTGGTCACGGTGGCGCGATGTCGTTTTCAAAGCAAAGGGCAAGCTACACCCAAGTGGTATGCCCCAACAAAAGCTACCTCCCCAAAATCGGCGCAAACGAGGTGGACCTGCCTGGACCAGTACCGCCGACCCCGAGACTGATGCCGAGGCCGAGGCCCTTGCCGCAGCTGGGGCTGCTCCACTCACCGAAGGAGAAGCACTCGCGATCCTCAATCCCGCCTCGGAGTCACGACGGGCAGAACACCCGCTCTTACGCGTTGCGCCTCCACCGGACGCTCCGACGGAGAGCGGGCGCGCAAAGCAGGCTGCGGCGCAGATCGCTGTGCGGGAAGAGAACGACGGTGCACTGTACTGCGGGGAATGCTATTTGCCGCTGCATCCGGATCCGCCTCCGGAGAGGTTGTATATATTTTTGCATGCGTTGCGGTATACGACCAGTCTTGGGGTATTTGAGACCGAGATGCCGGAGTGGGCTGCGGAGGGGTGGGAGTGGGAACGTGCCCCTTGAGGATCATTAGTACATCTCTCTGCTATCGTAGTAGTGCTCCGGTGGGTGATTGTCTTCTTATCCCATGATTTCACGTCGAAGCTCTTCCATCCATCCATCTCAAGATCGACCGTGACATCGGGGAAAGGTACCTTGCGCATATGCTATAAATTTGAGCGGCAGGAACCCCGGCAACGCGTTTCTTGTGTTGTACCGAGCCGATTAACAGAGAATCTTTTCACTTTTTTTTTGTAATGACCCGAAGAACGTCACGGGTCGGTAAGGGCGGCAGGGCAGGAGCGGGCCCGATTCGTATCCGTATCGCGGCCCAGTTCATCATGATGACCAGACGATATCGATATCTACTTCTGAGTCTAGCACAGTGACCTTTTTCAGCTTGACGAGAGGTATCCGGACAAGGGCACAACTGTCGATTGAGCGATATGATCATTTGACCGACACAATATTAATGAACTTGCCACTCAGCTCAGCTCAGCTCAGCTCGGCCTGTGGTGAGCTTCCTCCAGAAAGCGTCAGCTGTCATTTTCGTTTTTGTGAATTGAGAATGTGCTGAACCGCCGGTATAGATTTTTGATTTGATTTGATTGTCCTTTTCCGAATCGTTTTCCATCCAAGGAACCGCATTGACAGGTTACAGTATATGCGCTTTTGGAGCTAATAAGGTACAGAGCATTACAATCACGAGGTAGTTTTACTTTGATCACTGAACTGTCGTCATAACCTCACTGGTCCTCCCCGTCCGCGGCCGCGGCCGCACCCGCAGATATGCGAGCAAAGGCGGCCGTGTCCACAAAGTCACTGATGGCTTTGATCTTGTGAGAAGTCAAGTGCCCGACGAGCGTGAACAAGTAAATACATTCGATATCGAACGTCTTTCCATCCGGAAATTCGACATGCATGAGGAGCTTTTCAAAAGAAAAAAATAAATTACGGGTACGGTACGGTAAGCCGGGCAACGCTCCACCGGCAGAGGGAGGTACTCACGTGAACCCAGGCCTTTCCTGGGGACTCCACGATATCAAAGATGGTTATCTGCATGGGGGGTACCCGAACAGAAGAAAACGTCAGTCGGTTACTCGATCACTACCGAGCACCGAGCACGAGCACCGAGTGCGAAGAGGGGGCTGCGGCTGGGAAGCGAGGAAGGAGTTTTATTTTAAGGAGCGTAACCGTACCTGAAGACGTCTTCCTTCGAGCCGTTCGGAAAACCCGCGGAGAAAGTCGAGGTCTTCCTGCTTCGACCTGGGGGGCACGTTGAGGGACGCTGGGAACGTGGACTGCACAAAGTCGTCCGTGAAGAGCTTTGTGATTTCGTCTGTGTCGAAGACTTTGACGAGGTCGAGGTAGTGCAGGACCGTCGTGAGCTGGGAAGAGGGGGTTTGCGGGGTTTCGAACGTGGTTGCCGCCATGATGCTTTGCTTGGTTGGACAGGAGCAGAGTTTGCACACCTCGTCTTGCTGAAGATGGTGGCCCTTTTTATATTTGATATCCATCCGTTCCCTTTATCCCCGTGTGCCATCTGTCCTGTCCGACTCGAAGAGTGGGCGTAACGTCCGGCGTTCAAGCTATCGGCGAATGGAACAAAAGTATGTCGACTGCCTTGAGAAAGTCGCTTCCATAGCTCGTTCTGCAAAAAGATATGTGGCGTTCAAGTTCTATTCATCCGCACCAGTCCACCATGAGGCGACGCAAGACGGGGTTTCCTCGTTGTATCACAACCATGTTTGACCAAAGGCTATGCAAGATCATAGAATGATCCTACGCAGGCTGACGAAATGTCGGCATCGAGAACTACAGCTCCTAGAGAAAATCCTGTTGTCGCCCTTTATGCAGAGAGAGAACGGAGGAATGGAAAGGCGCGGTGAATGCTGTAAATGAGTGATATACACGAATACAGGCGAGTAGTACTACGCTACTTGACAAAGCGTGACATGAATTTCCTGAACGAGTGGAAAAAGGAAATGAGCCACGAATGGACGGTTGAAATGTTCAACTCACTTATGGAACTCCGTCCGGAGAAGGTCGTTGACAAACTGACCCCCCCGATCCTTATCATTTGCTGTCTGGTTCTTGAAAATGAGGTCTGCAAGTAGGAAACACCGTTCGTTCAAGTCCATCAAAGATGACCGCACATAGTGACGCACCGTCGTCCCAGCGTCGCTTGACGGCAAAGGTACCGGGCGCAGTCGTGTTGATACCGGGAGCATTGCCGAGCGCGGCGGCAAGATTGAGCAAAGGGTTCGCGGTCGCTATTCGTGCATCACGCTCGGCCTCAGTCACCGCCGCTTCCGCCTGCTCGACACGTTCCTTTTCCGCAGCTCGCTCGCGCTTTATCTTCTCGAGCTCCCGGAATAACTCTGCCGTCTCGTCCTCGTCATCCTCGTCTTCGCCTTCATCCCCCTCCTCCTCATCGTCACCATCACCGTCTTTGCCGTTCTTGCTGTGGGCTCCACTGTTCGATGGGGAGTGTTTTTAGATAAACGCGACAAGGAAAAAAAAACGCAATGCGTGACGCACTTGGCATCTCCTCCCTTCGGACCATCCGCGTCATCGTCTTCGCCATCGTCTTCGTCGCTATCCGCATCCTTATCCATCTCCAACGCCTCCTGCAAAACCTTTCTCCGCTTGTTCGCCTCCTCATCCTCAATCGCCGCGACCGGCACGGCCGGCGAGTCGTCCTCCACAGGCAATCCTGCCGCCTTGCGCTTCTTCGCGCGTGCCTCAGTTTCCGCCGCAAGTAGCTCCGCGCGCAGGTTGGACTTTTTAACTTCGGTTACGGAGGTTTGGCCGGGCTGTCTGAGGGTTTTGGAGTGGGAAAGAGGGTTTTTTTGAGTGAGGGTGTACAGAGGATGATGAGAAAGGCGGGCGTGAACTCGCACCGGAACTTGAGCTTAGTGTGCGCAGCCATGTCGCGCACAGAATACTGGCGCGAGCCACCTTTGACTTCTCGTGCTTGTGCTGGGTCCCATGTCGGTCTATGCGCTGTAGACATCCTACCGAAGAGTGAAGGAAAGAGGGAACCTAATAATTGCTGACTAATCAGCATTACAAATTGAAAATGAACATGGGCGCCAAACAGACGTCCACCCGAGCCCCTACTCGGACTAGCTTGGAGATGAGACGACTCGGATGATGGTCTTCTCAAACAGGGGTCGGACACAAAACATAAAACCCCACTACCACCCCCACTCCGAACTGCGTGAAACATTATCTATTTTATCTCCAAGTGGAGTGGGGGTGGGGGGGATTCTGTGCCTCGCATTAGCTCAGGTTTTCGGGATCAGCCGGACGCATACAAGTTGGTGGAGCTTGTCCGATCCAGAACCTCGACTAGTTACAGTACGTGGTCTGCGTAGAAAGTACAACTCCCTTCCCCTCGCGCGTTTTTTTGGCCTCGATCGTGAATCTGAGTTATCTCGAGATGCTCCCGAACACTGACAAGGCACCGATTTTCTCAATCGGTGCCGTCCGGCAACCGTAGTAAGTTAGTATCCCGCATCTCCGTCCCACCATCAAAGTCTTTTTATTTTATTTTTTCCAGAAGAGAACAGAAGAAAAAAAAAACACCATCATCACCATCATCACAGGACAGACAGGCGGCGGCCATCACCAGACAAAAAGTTATTTGAGTGATTTGCCGAATAGTAATTGATAGGATGTGGGTGTTTTGAATGAATGAATGGAGGAATGAATTGAATGATGAAGATATGATGGGGGCACGTACTACTTGATGGTGCCATCGATGGAGGGCCCTGTGATTCCAACCAACGTAACTTACGAGTGACAGGGGTACGCTTCTGGATTTGAACCATCACGCTCGCTACGCCAGCCCCGCCCGTTCCCGTTTCTGCCCGACGTTCCTTGGAAGCAAGCTCCCATCGGCCATGCCGGTGAGGAGCTTTTGAATGGAAAAAAACTAGTACCCGCGGGCGGCGGCGGGGTGCGGCGCAAAAGTAAAACGTTACTTCCGGTGCACTACGATGCACCCCACCTTCGGAATACGGTACGTCGTGACCGTGTTATGAATGAAATGAATACAACTGCGTGATGGATTGCACATCCATATCAAGATGCGCTCGTAGTCCGCAGTATCGGCGCTGCTTGCGCGCCCATACGTCATTCCTTTTTTACTCCAACCTCAGAGCCTCAAGGCACAGCTTACAGGGACAGATCCCACATCATCATCCTCATCAGTATTTGGCCCATCTATAGTGAAATTAAACATCGTCCTGTGCAAATCCATTTAAAATTCATTAATCATGTTCATGATCCGGGTTCACCTTCTCATTATGCATATCGTGGGTTATCAGCGCCGAGTTGGCTGCCGAGCGGCATTAGGATACTTCACGCTGGCAACTCGTTGGCAAGTGAGGTCTCTCACTACTGCCGTGCCATGGTGCCCATTGGCTATTATTATTCATATGGTGACATATACGAGAGGAAGTACTCTACTTTACAAAAATAAATAATACGTGACACCGATAAGGTCCATCCAACAAGAGATCCTCAAATCGATCAAAACTCCACTCAAATGGCCCTTCCCACATCGCTCTCCAATCCTACATCGCCACCGGTCCCATAGACAGGTGGTGCTGGGCTGATTGCCCATCCTTCATTGAGCGCCTGGACCACCCAACACCGCACACGCCACACATCTGCCCAGCAACTTGCTAGCCCAAAGCTGATCCGCACGACTCCCAGTTCTCGCCCAGCAGCGTCTTCAAGCGAACGCAGTGTTGGGGGGTGATGGGTGTCACCTTGGTCGAGTACAGCCATGAGACTTCCGAGAGAAAGCAATGTCGCTGCGCCGCCCGGGTTACACATGCATCCGGTGCGGAGCGCGATGCCATTTGCGGCGGCATGTGCCGCCACTCGCGAGGGTGGCATAGGCTCGCCTTTTTCCTGCATAGCGCGCGTGTTTGAAGAGAAATTTTTAATTAACCATCAACGTCGAGACTTGCGCATGTAAAAAAAAAACACATACGTCAAACATCAGGCACGAGACAATGCCGCCTGTCCCTTGTGTTGCCTCGCCGGACTCAGGTAGCGCACCCGGAATGCGCGAGAGCACTCGCACTGCAGGAAGACCACTTCGTGGCCAACGAATCTCTCCGAGGAGACCTGCGCAAGAAGCCGTGAGAGCAGCAATGCGTGCCGGCAATGCTGGGAGATAGGCGCCGAGCAGACGTAGGCCAGTTGTCACCGCAGGAAGCAGCGTATAGTTGAGCGTTCCATCCTGTATATTTGCGTCTCAGGAAGTCCGCATTATTCCCACGCAACGAGTCATACACTAACCTCGAATGCCTCGTCAATTGCAGCACTGCGACCGACAACGGTTCCTGGGACTTGAACCACCTCGACTGTGCCACCGGCAAACCACGGCCGTTTTTCTCTAAGCCAGGCACCGATCCCTGGGGCGAGGACAAGCGCCCCGATGCCGGTAGGAAATCCAAACATCTTATAGAAGCTGATTGCGACCGCGTCGACAGGAGTATGCGTCAGATCAATCGGTGCAGTGGGCGCGAGCGCCGCTGCATCAAGAAGTGTGGTAAAGCCGCGGGCTGAGGCATGCGCCAGGACTGAGAGCGGAGGCTTTGAATTAGTGATATTTGATTGACCGGTATACGCAAATAGTGCGGGCGTGCCGGCAGGCGGAGCGTGCTTGTCAATAAGAGTCTGGAATGCAGGTATATGCGTGTTAAGGGGAGCTATATGCGCCGTAAAGGTATGCTACCCACAAATGCCTCTCTCACACGCACGCCGCCATGCGGAGGGGAGGAAAGATAGACCACAGGTGCACCTTTTGCCTTTGCAAATTCACGAATTCCATGCACCGAGTTGTGAGCATCTTCTGGGAGGATATATGCGCCGCGTGGTGTAAAGGGAAAGGCCTCTCCAACGAGCTTAAGTGCGGCGCTGGCATTGGCCGTGAAGACGACCGTTGACCCTACTGGTGCATTAAAGAACGAGAGTACGGCTGCCCGCGCTCTAGCGGTGAGCGCTGCAGATAGTTTTGAGCTACAAATGGAATGATTAAGGGACAGATCATAGGATGGATGACAACACAGACCTCGGGCTCTCCGAATGTGTATTTCCAAGGACAGTAGACTGTAGGAATTCGGCGTGAACCGAGATGAGGCTAGATGGATAGAGTGCGCCACCCATATAGTCTACGTATGTCTCATCCGGCGCAAGGCGGCTGTACTCTGAGCGACGAAGCGAATCGATATGCCAACTAGATGAGTATTGGGGATAGTCGTGAAGGAAACGAAGGTAAGCGGCATCAGATTGGGTATGTGGTGATGTAGGCGTTGTCAAGAGGCCTGCGGTGGGCGAGGGTAGGATGATGGCAGAAACGGTAAGGGGTAGGACAGTTTTGGTGGGGGATGGAGGCTGCCAGTAGTCAGCCACATGGGGCGCGACACAGTCACATGGATGTCCCTTTCGACTGTGAACCCTTTCGACGACGAGCTGCTTCTCTGACAGGCTGTTGTACGACGGTGAGGAGCTTCTTGAGATAGAAGCAGACTCGAGAGGACGTAAAGGTCTGAGGGAATGTGGAGCGGATTTGAGACGTTTGAGCGATCGAGGACGCAAGGCAGAAGACGTGTCTACGGCCACGACGGTAGGCGCTGTTGGCCGCGAGTGAGTGCTGCCCATGATCGGTATAGGAGAGCTCTCTGGTACTGAAACGTTCGAACGGAGGACACATATTTATACCCAAGAGGCTCGTGCCAGTCACGGTGGCACTCCCAGGATCCAGTTGCGAGATCCATGAATTCCTTCTCCTCTTGACACCGTTACTGTTTCCCGGCGTTCGAGATCGTTCCTGTGTACGCGGGCCATCAACTGCTGATGTACGTCAGTCACACCCGTTCCGTCGCTGAGGTGAGTTGTATCGGCGCAGCCTTGAGTCAATTTTAAATTCGTTCAGGCGCCGTGTTTTGGGTTTCTTCCCCTTGAACGCTTCTCTTGAAACTTGACCCAGATGGTCATCCTTGGACCAGATCAGGCAACCCTCTCATTCCCCGCCGTCTCCACGGTCCCACTGCCCCGTACTTCTTCGTCAGCCCATGTCACCACGTCTCACTCACACGATGAGAAACGGTCATCTCACCACTTTCTCAACAAGCATCACCCCATGTATGAAACGCTTGTACGCCAATCGAATCAGGTGCGCGTTGCGTTCTTCACTCCCTCGTCTTGTGTCCACAAAGAACCTCGCCTTGGCCGCCCTGATCAGAGAATACAGTTTGTAATCGCTCGACGAGTCCGAGTCCGAGTAGTCAGGTTCATCGTAAGTTTGCTCTTTTCTGCTTCTGAACAGTGAGACTTCAAAATAGCTTCTCCGACTGATGTACTGATGGCTGGAGAATGGGGTAAACTGCACTTACTTGGCTAACTCCAACTTGTGACGCGTGACACCCTTCCTAAAGGTTTCGCAGCATCAAATTCCCATTTTGGTCAATATTGACAATTGGAGTTTTTGATATGGATCCCTAATTTTTTTGGGTAGGAGGATCTTGTTGGGATGCTCTGGCCCGTAGCCGAGCTGACCTTTACTGGCGGTCTGCCAGTGTGGAAGCAAGCGGCGGCGTCCGAGTCGTGCCGGTGACGACGGCTCGGTGGCGTGCGACATTTGCTTGCCAGCTACTGCACAGTTCCTTGGGTGATTAAAGGAGATCCCGCTACCCCATTGGTCGAGTTAGGCACGTCGAGAAGGGCGCAGCACGCTGGTCATGCGACACTGGACTTCCCAGCGCCATGGATTGCCATCGATCAATGGGAAGACGGAGGTGCACACGGTATTCATCAATGGGCCTATCAGATCGGACAGCCTGACAGACTGGGCATTAACATCTTTTTGTCGTGACTTGAGAGGGTCGAATATGCAGCGTGCTCTGAGAGGCACAAAAGGTAATTCGAAGGTATGCACGTACCACGCCAGTTAGGCTCCAAGGATCTGATCTCTTTCCTTGAGCGATTGGCTCTTCCCGGTTTGACGTATCACACCATCCGCCGCCGCCACCCCGATGTATCCGTAGCATGATATCAGAATGTCCCTCTTATGTATGTGCATGGATCGCCTCACTGATTGGACTCGGTAAGGTCTCAGATAACTCCCGAGCGATACTACTTCTGTCAATACAGTATGTCTCCTCCGTGGCATCGGTTCCATTCTGGGCTAACATTTTTTTTCACTTGTCTTCCAGTCCGTGTACTTCTGACTGCCTTTTCCCATTTATGTGCCATCGCCATCAGATGTCGTGTTCCTGTCGGCTTATTCCCGCATTCACTCCATTTACCTCCCCTTATTACGGACATAGTGCCTCGATGTCAATAATATCGGCATAGCTGTCGGGCCCGGGATGGGCTGTGACATCCTCATAGCACGAGGCTATCTGTGCGTCGGGCTCTCCCACTAAATCTGTCGGACAGCTGATGTTCCGGAAGCAGTGTTATATCGGCGTGTACAAGTGTCTCTTCATCACCGGTTTTCACGATGGATCACGCAGATGACTTGCAATTGAATCCTCCACACGGGGCCCTACGTTATGGCTTACGAAAACCGCGGGGTTATCGTTATCATTGACAAGCGAGTACTCAGTAACCTTCGGTCAAGGTTCCCGAACACGGCCAGTGTACCCGAGCTAGCCAGAAACGTCCAATACAAACAGTTCTCCAAGACATCTCAGGGTCTTTCTTCCGACCGAAGAGCACATCGTCACGTCCTTCCTTGCGGAATGCGTCAGGCGCCCTGAATCTTTTTTACAAAATCGATAGACGATTTATCTGCGGCGCTGTTCAGTCATACACACGGCCATCTCAAGGCAGAAGTTTCATATGGTATGGTGCAAGAGGTTGGCTTCCAAGCATCACATCCACCCTCGGTCTGTTATCGCATTGTCCGGAGGTCGCAAAGCGCCGAGCTCCCGGATTACCGGCAGCTTGTCCCGAATCTGTACAGGACTCGGAGTCTGTATTGTAAATGAATGATCTCGCCAATTCGAGTACTCCGAGTGCTGGTGCGTGATCAGT
>Ga0137362_10000320_pt1 | contig 23579 bp, 19 predicted proteins | sample MadtaG_2_FD_104801 | JGI IMG/M metagenome (GOLD analysis project Ga0137362, IMG submission 104801) | Vadose zone soil microbial communities from Angelo Coast Range Reserve, California, USA - Mad1_100_16 metaG | ecosystem: Environmental > Terrestrial > Soil > Vadose zone | place: USA: California... | reverse complement strand
GGAAAAGTGCGCCGCCGGGGCTGGACGAACTTCGCTCGGGCTACGCCCTCGCTCCGTCCGTCCAGCCCCGGCGCATTCTCATCCTGATTGACGCTGCTGTCTCACCTTGATTGTCGCGCGGCAAGCGGCGAGCATCCCGAGCGCCATCTTGCCGGCTATGCCGGGATTCTCCAGGCCGATGCCTATGCGGGGTTCAACACGGTCTACAAATCGGAGCGCAGGCCGGGCCCGATCATCGAAGCGGCGTGTTGGGCGCACGCGAGACGCAAGTTCTTCGAGCTCGCCGCTATCGCCTCGAAGGCGCGCGGCAAAACGGCTGTGATCTCGCCGATCGCATTCGAGGCCGTGCAGACGATCGATGCCGTGTTCATGCTGGAACGCGCGATCAATGGATTGTCGCCGCCGGAGCGCCTTGCTGCACGCCGCACCGACATCGCTCCGGTCGTCAAAGATCTCGTCGATTGGATGAGACAAGAGCGCGCCAAGCTCTCGCGTCACAACGATGTCGCAAAGGCCATGGACTACATGCTCAAGCGCATCGATGCCTTTAAGCGCTTTCTCGATGACGGTCGGATCTGCCTGAGCAACAATGCCGCCGAGCGCGCGCTGAGAGGAATTGCGCTGGGCCGCAAATCATGGCTGTTCGCTGGCTCCGATCGCGGCGCCGAGCGCGCTGCGGTCATGCTGACGCTGATCCAGACCGCCCAAGCTCAACGGCGTCGATCCCCAGGCCTGGCTTGCCGATGTACTGGCGCGCATCAACGATCACGCCATCCACAGGCTCGATCAGCTGCTGCCCTGGAACTGGAAGACCGAGCCCGCCAGACTGGTGGCATGATGAGTCCGATCAGGCCGAACACTGCATCCGACAGCTTCAACGAGATCGCCACTGTTCGCATTGAACTGCGGCATACCGATCCCTTGATCTGGCGTCAGGTCGAGGTGCCGACCTCGATCACGCTCAAGGTCCTGCATGACATCATCCAGGCCGTCATCGGATGGTTCGATTACCACTTCTGGGAGTTCACGATCGGCAAGCAAAGATACGGTTTGCCGATGGATGACGACTGGGGCGCCAAACCTTGCACTGCTGCGGCCAAGGTACGCCTGCGCGACGTGCTCAAGCAGCGAAAGACCATCATCGATTACACTTACGACTTCGGCGATTGCTGGGAGCATCGGCTCACCGTGACCGGTGTCCGCGCTGGCCAGCCGGGCGTCCCCTATCCGCGCTACATCAACGGTGAAAGAAACGGGCCGCCTGAGGATTGCGGCGGCATCCCAGGCTTCTACGAACTGCTCAGAGCGCTCGCTGATCCTGCTCATCCGGATCATGCCCATCTCAAAGAATGGGCGGGCGACTACGATCCCGCCACGTTCGATCCACTTCCAATCAAATACGCCCTTGGTCGCATCGCAAACCGCCGCAACGCCGCCAAGGTGCGCCTTGCCAAGAAAAAACACGTACGATAATCGGTCCAGCTCCGATGTAATGTTAGGAATAAACTTTTAGTCGTCTCACGCAAACAGTGATCGCTTAACGTGCAGAGTCCCTGAGTGATCCAAAGCGCTGCACGCCTGAGTTGTAGCTAACGTAACGCGCTCAGGGTCATGACGTTGAGCCGCGTCAGATATCTTGGCATGGGGTTCACTTATCGGTATTGTTATTGTTAGTCGTATCACTTCATTGCCGATTTCATCGGCAGGATTATCGAAACCTTGCGAGCGTTACCCATGAAAGTTGTACTCTTCTGCGGCGGTCTAGGGATGCGCATCCGTGAATATTCCGAGCACATCCCAAAGCCGATGATCCCGATCGGTTCGCAGCCAATCGTATCGCATATCATGCAATACTACAGCGACTACGGCCATCAAGATTTCATTCTCTGCCTCGGGCACAAGGCATCTGTCATCAAGGATTATTTCCTAAACTACAAGCAGACCGCATACAGCGACTGCATCATCTCTGATTTCGGCAAGAAGGTAGAGATCCTCGGTCAACTTCCGCCAGACTGGCGCGTTTCGCTTGTCGACACGGGAACTTGGCGTAATATCGGACAACGCTTGATGGCCGTGAAGCATCTCGTTGCAGACGAGGAGATCTTTCTTGCCAATTATAGCGATGGACTGACAGATGCGCCGTTGGACGACATGATCGATCGCTTCAAAAAAAGCGATAAGATCGGCTGCTTCATCGCCATCCACCCGCCGATCAGCTTTCATCTTGCGGAGTTTGATGACGAGGGCGAAGTGCGAAGGTTGCGTTCGAGCCAGGAGGCTGACATCTGGATCAATGGCGGATATTTCGTTTTCCGGAACAGCATCTTCGATTTCATTAAGGAAGGCGAAGAATTGGTGCTTGAGCCGTTTAGTCGTTTGATCGCAGGGGGGCATCTCATGGCTTACAAGTATGAGGGCTTCTGGCGAGCGATGGACACGCTCAGAGATCGGCAAGTGCTAGAGGAGATGGTGGAACGTGGCGATACGCCATGGCGCATGAACCCGCAAGTTCCGGCCAGAGCAGCGTCGTGAGGGCACTGCAACTTGTTGGGCCCGGCGATCGTTTATCGGTGCTGTGTTTGGGTGCGCATTCCGATGACATTGAGATCGGGGCCGGCGCAACGCTTCTGGGCATGATCGACCGCGGCGTTCGCCTGGAGGTCCACTGGTGCGTGTTGAGCGGCGCAGGCGACCGGGAAAAAGAAGCGAAGGCCTCGGCGGCAGATTTTTTGTCGGGCGCGGCAGCTACGGAAATCGAGGTGATGTCGTTCCGCGACGGGTTCTTCCCAGAACAGGGGGAGGCAATCAAGTCATGGTTCGAGATGCTCAAACCGCGAGCTAATCCGGATATCATCTTCACACATCGCCGTGATGATGCGCATCAGGACCATCGTCAGGTCTGTCGTCTGACTTGGAATACGTTCCGAGATCATTGCATTTTTGAATACGAGATTCCGAAGTGGGATGGAGATATAGGTCAGCCGAACCTCTATGTACCCGTCTCAGCAAGTGTGCTAGAACGAAAGATCGATCTGCTGACTTCACATTTCGGAAGCCAACGTTCGAAACAGTGGTTTGATCGCGAAATGTTTATCGGGTTGGCGCGCGTCAGGGGTATGGAATGCCGTGCTCCGGAACGGTATGCAGAGGCTTTCGTCGCCCGTAAGCTCAGTCTTTTTTGAAGTACTAGATACTTTTGAAGTACTAGATACCATGTCGCCGGCGTGACAGCTCCCGGTCACCCGCGGGAACTGACGGACCAAAGTCGGTTGGACCCATCAAATATGATAACAAAGCCGACTATGAGCTTCCTGCGTCCAACGTCGACCCCGCTCGCGGCGCTGGCCGCATTGACTGTGATCGCTGTCCTTGCCTTTCCCTTCATTTGGGAGCCGGTCCTGCGAGCTGCGGGATGGGCGCTCGTCATCAAGGAGCATGTCGCGCCTGCCGACATCATTGTCGTGTCGCTTGATTCCGGCGGTGCATTGGCCCTCGAAGCTGCGGATCTCGTGCAAAGCGGTATCGCACCGCAGGTTGCGGTTTTTACCGACCCTCCAGATGAAGCAGACCGCGAGTTCATCCGCCGCGGGCTCCCCTACGAAGATGCAAGTGCGGCGCAGATTCGTCATCTGAGGTGGCTTGGCGTGACCGATGTCATGCAAATCTCTAGAACCGATGTTGAAATCGAAGGTGAAAGCCAGGTGCTCCCGGCGTGGTGTGACCGCCATCAATTCCGATCGATTGTGTTCGTAGCCGCAAGGGGGGATTCACGGCGAGCGCGGCGACTGCTCGATCGAGCCATGAAAGGCCACCCGACACGCGTAATCGTTCAACCAACGCGCTACTCAAGCTTTGATCCGGACCATTGGTGGGAGACTCGCGACGGAATTCGGGAAGAGATCATCCAGTTGCAGAAGCTTGTCCTCGATGTCATTTTACATTCAATGTCATTTTGACATCGTGGCACATCGCGCTCGACCCGGCGGGCGTCGAGCCCATGTTCTCCCGCCCGCGGCACTGACAACTTTCATGGAATCGGTCGTCTAGAGCCCGCGATCAATGGATTGTCGCCACAGGAGCCGTGTTCCACAGCTTGTCATGGCCGACGATACGGCAGCTCATCGTGGATTTCGATGGCGGCTACCAGTTATCTGATGCTGGTCTCGTGCAGCAGGCGGGACGCAAGATCGGGACATACCCTATGAGCTCTTGAATTCTAATGACCTTTTGCCGCCGCGCCTCAGGCTCTCTTTCAATAGTGCTCGTCGTCTCATCAACTCCCAATATCTTTGCAGGACCCTCTGCACGAAGCCCTTTCGCTCGCGCCACCTGCCGACTTGAAGATGAACGCCGTAAGTCCCGAAGCAGTGCCAGCTGTTCCGGTCACAGACATCCTCCGGAAATAGCACTTTTACCTGATCGGAAGCATTCGGATACTCTGCCAGCGTCCGGGACACCAAGCCAGGTCCGGTTGTAGCGAGCACAAAGAAATCGCTACGGAACATTCGGGGAATCGATTTTAACATTGCTTCCGCCCATTCTGGATGCCGCTGGGCTCGGACACAGTTGTCTATGATCGCGCCGAGAAACGGGTGGCCAGCCGCCGCACCAAAGGCATAGTTCCCAATTTCCCAGTCCATACCATACTCCTTGCAGAGGAAGGTGTTAATGCCCAATTCTTCGAATGGGAATACGCAACCGAATCCAAGCAGATCTTCGAGGCGGGATGCAAGGAGCACATCCGTGTCAAAATAGAAGCCGCCGAAGCGATAGACTGCTAGATACCGGAATAAATCGTAACGCTGAATCCGTACGGAGAACGAGTCGAACACGTGTCGGTATTGGGGAAACTCGGCGTCAATGAATTCCTCAACCTGGGCGTCATCGAAAAACATGTACTCGAAATCGGGATTGAGCAGGCGCAAGTTTATTGTTGCCGCTTTATCCAGGAGCGGTAGTTCCGCCTTCTTGTGCGTCTGGATAATCCGCCTTGGAATTTTCTCAGCCGTGAATTCAAAAGATGGCAAGTGAATTTCCCAAACGTCCCAATTAAGTTTATTGCTGAACCAATCCTAGCCGCCGGACGCACAGGGATGGACTAGGCCAAGAGTACTAAGGGGTCAAGCGCAAAAAGACCATTCATGCTTTGCGGAGCAGGGCAACGAGTTGAGCTAACGGCGCAGAGGCCCCGATATCTCGATGAGATATTTAGGATCCCAGGCGGTGCACTTGCGGTGATAGTCGAAGAACAGCGTCTCGGCACAGCGCTTGCCCTCGTGATAGCAGGAGCGCGGCCGATCGGATTGACGTTGCCCCAATAGTCCGCGCGCTGCGGATGCACGCTTGGGTCGCCGTAGACCTCACTGGTGGAGGCCTGGAGAATGGTGCACCTGAGGCGCTTGGCAAGCCCCGGCATATTGATCGTGCCGTGCACGCTGGTTTTGGTGGTCTGCACGGGATCGTGCTGGTAGTGGATCGGCAAGGCCGGGCAGGCGATCCATCCTGCAAGACCTCAACGGACGCAGCCGATGCCTCCCATCACGTTTAAGCGACATATGGTCTCATGTGTTAAGCTCATATGTTAAGTTCAACCACTTTGCGCCGAATTGATCAAGACCCACGGCAGCTTCCCATACAACGGTGCCACTTCAAGCGATCTCGTTGTCAAAAATGATGGCGACGGAGGAGTTGAATGTACGCCCGTGATGGGCCAGTTTGCCCGCCAGTTCGGCACGTGTTTTTCCAGCAAGCTGGCCCCTGGGAAACGCAATATCAAACCTTCACACAAGCTTCTTACACAAAAGATCAGACCTTCCTTGTTAAGAGATGCGGATTCTCCGGCGACCTCCTCCAAAATGAGCTTTCTTACGTGAACCCCTCACGACGCTACCTGCTCGTCTCTCCCTGCCGGGATGAGGCCAAATACCTTCGCCGCACGCTCGACAGCGTGGCGGCGCAGTCGGCGGCGCCAGCGCTCTGGGTGGTCGTGGACGACGGATCGACCGACGATACCCGGGCCATCCTGGGGGAGTACGCCTGCCGATTGCCCTACCTTCGCATAGTGCGGCGCACCGATCGTGGCCGCCGGCAAGTCGGGCCGGGCGTCATCGAGGCCTTCTACGCCGGCCTGGAGACGGTGCGGCTGGAGGAGTTCGACTACCTGTGCAAGCTGGATATGGACCTGGACCTGCCGGTGCGCTACTTTGAGCTGTTGATGCAGCGGATGGAGAGCGACCCGCGCATCGGGACTACCTCCGGCAAACCGTGGTTCGTCCACCCGCAGCGTGGCACCGTGGTGCCGGAGGTGTGCGGGGACGAAATGTCGGTGGGCATGACCAAGTTCTACCGGGTCGCCTGCTTTAAGGAAATTGGCGGCTTCGTGCGCCAGGTCATGTGGGACGGCATCGACTGCCACCGGGCCCGCATGCTCGGCTGGATCGCCGAGAGCGTCGATCTCGAGCCCATCCGCTTTGTCCACCTGCGCCCGCAGGGCGCCAGCCAGAAAGGCATCTGGACCGGGCGGCTTCGGGCCGGGTTCGGGCAGTACTTCATGGGCACCTCGCCCCTCTACTACTTGGCGGTGGCCATCTACCGCCTGCCTGCTCACCCGGTGCTGATCGGCAGCGTAGCCATGGTATGGGGCTACTTCAGGAGCTGGCGCAAGGGGCTGCCGCGCTACGACGACCTCGAGTTCAGGCGCTTCCTGCGATCCTACCAGCACGCCTGTCTGCGCATGGGCAAGCGGGCGGCCACAGCCCGGGTCGACGCCGAACGGGCCGCTCTCTGGCATGCCAGCCACCCGGCTCCCGGATCGTGATGATGCGTCGATGAAGCGCACCGAAAGGGCCGAGCTGTTGGGCCTCTCCTTCGACACCGTGACCATGGAGACCGCGGTGGCCCGATGCCTTGAGTTGTGCCGTGCCCCGCGCGCCTCCCACATGGTCATCACAGCCAACGCCTCCCACCTGTGCATGATGCGCCGTGACCCGGAGCTGGCGCTGGCCTGCCGGGCCGGTCACCTCATCGTGGCAGACGGCATGTCGGTGGTCTGGGCCCTGCGGGCCTCGGGCCAGCCGCCGCCAGAGCGAGTGGCCGGCGTGGACCTCATGGCGCGCCTCCTGGCGGCAGCCGGGGAGCATCGGCTGCGCGTCTACTTCCTCGGCGCCCGGCGCGAGGTGGTCACGGCGCTCGTGGAGCGGAGCCGGGCGCAGCACCCCGGCATCGAGATCGCTGGCTTCCGCGACGGCTACTTCGGTCGGAACGATCACCAGGGCATCGTCGAAGAGATCCGCGCCAGCAGGGCCCATATGCTGTTCGTCGGCATGCCCACCCCCTTCAAGGAGACCTGGTGCGAGCGCCATCGCGACCGCCTCGATGTGCCCGTCATCATGGGCGTGGGCGGCAGCTTCGACGTGCTGGCCGGCTTCATCAAGCGGGCGCCCCGCTGGGTACAGTCGCTGGGCCTGGAATGGTTCTGGCGGCTCCTTATGGAGCCCCGCAAGCTGTGGAAGCGCTATCTCACCACCAACAGCGAGTTCATCTGGCTGGCCGGCCGGGAGGTCGTCGCCCGCCGTCTGGGACGACCGCCAGCCATGCAGAGCCACGAGCGACGCGGCTCGTGACGATACCGCGCAACATCCTGGTCTTTATGGGCACCCGCCCAGAGGCGGTCAAGCTGGCGCCAGTGGTGGCGGCACTGCGCGGCGCCAACGATTTCCGCTGCACCGTGGTGGCCACCGGCCAACACAAGGAGATGTTCCGCCAAGTTGCCGAGACCTTCGGCTTCGCCGTCGACGCCGATCTCGACGTGATGCGCCCCAATCAGACGCTGGCGGGGCTGACCGCGAGGCTCATGGAGGGTATCGATGGCTGGCTGGGATCCGCCCAGCCGGACATGGCGCTGGTCCAGGGCGACACTACCACGGTATTGGTGGCGGCGCTCGCCTGCTTCTACCGGCGCATCCCGATCGGTCACGTTGAGGCCGGACTGCGCACGGGCAACATCTGGTCGCCTTTTCCTGAAGAGGTGAACCGCAAGCTCGCCACTCCGCTGGTGGCGCTCCACTTCGCGCCTACCCAGACGGCTCGCGCGGCCCTCCTGCGCGAGGCGGTCCCCGAGGAGACCATCTCGGTGACCGGAAACACCGTCATCGACGCCCTGCGCATCGAGGTGGCTACCCAGACCCGCGACGCGGCGCTGCGCGCTCGAATCGACGAGGAGCTGAGCCTCCTGGTGGGCGCTGACTGGGCGCAAGTGCGTATGGTCCTCATCACCGGGCACCGCCGCGAGAACTTCGGGGAGGGCATCGAGCAGATCTGCAAGGCTATCGCGATGCTTTCCGAGCGCTTCCCGGACCACCGTTTTGTCTATCCGGTTCATCTCAACCCCAACGTGCTGGCCCACGTCAAGCAGCTGCTGGGCGGCCTACCAAACGTTAAGCTCATCGCACCTCAGGGCTACCGCAACTTCGTCGCGCTGATGGCACATTGCCGGCTGGTGCTGACCGATTCTGGCGGGGTCCAGGAGGAGGCGCCCTCCCTGGGCAAGCCCGTCCTCGTGATGCGCGACACCACCGAGCGCCCCGAGGGCGTGGCGGCCGGCACTGCGCTCCTGACTGGCACGAACGCCCAGGCGATCGTGAAGCAGGTCACCCGGCTGCTCACCGAGGAGGCGGCTTACCGAGCCATGGCCACGGCGAAGAACCCTTATGGAGACGGCTACGCTGCGGAGCGGATCGTTGAGCGGATCCGCTGCTATTTTCGCGAGCTTGGCACAAACGGCAAGGCAGCGCGCGCGGCCGAGGCACTGGTAGCCCACCAACGCGCAAAGTAAAGATTGTAGAGGGTCACGCCCTGCCAGTCGATGTCGAGCTCGTTGGTGGACCAGCTGTCGTTGTCGGTGTAGCGCCCCTCCAGTGGGGTCGAGGTGTTCCGCGGCATCGCGGGATCGCCCCAGTAGCCCCAGATCGGAATGGGCCGGCCGTGCGGCACAGCGACGTCGGCCGGCTCCGGTGCCGCGACTGGGCCTCCAGCCACGAGCCCGGGAAACACGTACGGCGTGGCGTTAAGCGCTGCCAGCCAGTGATGGAAGGCATGGGTCCGCCCGCGCGTGACGCCGGGCAGGCCGCTCACGTAGACGATCTGCTGGTAGTTCCGCCCCAGCGCGTGGTGGACGTTGGCGAGGACCTGCTCGCAGTCGGTGGTCGCTCCGACCGGGTCCTCCAGGCAGGCCTGAGCGCTGAACCCGGCGGTCCGTTGGAAGCCGGCCGCGATGGAACCCCAGAAGGTCCGACCAGCCCGCCCGAAGGGGTGCCGCTCGCCGTCCGCGCGCACCACCTCGGCGCGATGGCGGAGTTCCCGACGGATCGCTCCCTGCCGCTCCGGATCGCCAGCCGAGGCGCGCAGATAGAGGAGCGCCGCATAAATGTTGCTGCGCAAGTAGCTTGGGTCATTCTGGAGCGGCTGGTAGTTTTCTTCGAAGTCGACGCGAAGGCCGGGCTCGCCGGTGGCCAGCAGCAGGCCCGCCGCCGCGTACATGCGCACGTCTCGACCCACACTCGGGTCTCCGTCCTGGCGCATCGCCGGGCAAGTCGGGCCGTCGCTGTTCTCGGCCGGGCGGTCGCGAAGGAAGCCGTAGCCGGCCTGCGCGGCCTTAAGGCTGCGCTCTGCAAAGGCGGCGTCGTACGGACGATAAAGCACCGAGGCGAAGGCCAGCGTCCCGGCGGCGCGGCCGGTGGCGATGGTGCCGACCTCACCGGCGCGATAAAGAGACATCCGCTCGGGCCAGTTGGTACCATATGGACCATAGCGCTCCTGGCAGGTCGTGTTATGGAACCCGCCGCTTGGATCCTGGACTGAGAGCAGCCACTCCAGCCCCCATCGTGCCTCGTCGAGCAGGTCGGGCACGCCATTTCCGGACTCGGGGATGCCGGTGTCATCCTCCTGCGGCGAGAAATCGGCGGCGGCCGAGAGCAACCAGAAGAGCGCCGAGTTGGTGGAGGCGCTGTAGAGCGAAAAATCGCCGGCGTCGTGCCAGCCTTTCACCACACCCGGCGGCGCCAGGGCGGCATCGCTAGCATGGACCCAGGGGCCATCGGCGTGCGCCGCATCGATCTCGGTAAAGGCCCGCTGGTAGTAGAAGGCGCGCTGTAAGGCGCGCACGGCCGCACCGAACACGCCGGGTCCGACGTCGAAGGGATAACTGGAGGTCCCGTCGTCTGCGACGACGCGGTAGCGCCCCGGAGCCCGGAGGGGGGTGAAGTCGCCCACCCAGATGCGCCGGATACCACCGAGCGTGTCGGTGGGAACCTCTCGGATGGGCGGCCCGCCCTGGAACGCCACTTCGCCGCTGGCGCTCACGACCTGGAAGGATGCGAAGCGCCTCGGCGAGGTGAACTGTTTTATTATGGATGGGCCGTAGCCGACCTGCGAGGCGGCCAGTCCGCTGAACGGCGGAGCCTCGGGCCCCAGGGCGGCGCGCTGGCGCCAAGCCGGGTACCCGCGCAGCCCGTTGACGGCTTGCTTGAGCGGCGTCCCCAGGAGCGGGCCGAGCGGCGCCATGAGCAACGCTGCCAGGGTGGCGGCCACGGCGGCAAGGCCCACTACCAGGCCCGCCCTGGCTCGCCGCCTCAGCGGAAGACTCGGTTGCGGTGGCACCATCGGATGAAGACGTATACTGACCAGACCCGAGACCAATACATTCCGGGTGCCCCGGCGAGGAAGGCTCGCCAGAGCCGCTCCACCGCTGCGGGGTCGAGGCCCGCCGGAGCTATGGCCTGCGGGTCCCGCAACGTCTGGTCCATGGTGTCCTTCAGGCCGCGCCGGATCCAGCGATCGAACGGCAGGACGAATCCGCTCTTGGGCCGCTCGAACAGCGCCGGGTCAAGGCCGCGCAGGCCAATGCGCCGCAGCATCGCCTTCCGGCCCAGCGGCCGGTAGCGCGCCTGGTCGGGCAGCCGGTCCACGCTCTCGAAGAGGACCTGGTCCACCAGTGGCACCCGCTGCTCCAGCGAGGAGGCCATGCTGGCTACGTCGTTGTCGCGTAGCAGCCGCTCGCCTAGGAAGAGCCGCTGCTCCATGACGCTGATAGCCGACAGCGGTGTGCGGGCTCGGGTCTCCGCGCTAACCCGCTGGCGCATGGCCGAGGGCAGGCCGTCGGCTAGCGCCGCGGCGAAGCCCGGCGCCAGGAGCTCACGCTGGAATCCGGGGAGGAAGAGCGCGTAGGCCAGCTGGTAGAGCGCCAAAAGATCGTCGCCGTGACGGACCATCTCCGGGAGCTTGGCCCAGCGGGTCTGAGGCGGCATCGTCTCGCTGGATCGACACAGCAGCCAGGTCGCAACCTTGGCCGCGGCCACCTGCAGGCCGCGCGGCACCCAAGCAGTGCGCCGGGACCAGCGCTGCAGCACCGGCAGGTCGCGGTAGGAGGTATAGCCACCGAAGAGCTCGTCACCGCCGGTACCCGAGAGCGCCACGGTGAATCCGGCGGCGCGGATGGCGTGCGACATGTAGTAGGCGTTCAACCCATCGAAGGTCGGCTGGTCCAGGCTGTCCAGCGCGGCCTCCAGGTTCTCGACGAAGCGCCCCTCCGTCAGCACCACCTCGTGGTGCTGGGTCCCGATGGCAGCGGCGATCCGCCTCGCGATCGGCCCCTCATTGAGTTCCTGCTCCTCGAAGGCCAGCGTGAAGGTGTGGATGGGCTCTCGGCCGCGCGCTGGGCCAAGTTTGCCATGACCGACGAGTCCACGCCGCCGGAAAGGAAGACCGCCAGGGGTACATCGCTGGCGAGGTGGAGCTTCAGCCCCTCCTCCAGGATGGCGGCGAGGCCGTCCTCGTCCATGGTCGGATCGGGGGCACGGTCGGGGATGGGCCAGAAGTCCTCCTGGCGGACCTCTTTGCCGGCGCCGTCGAGCTCGATGAGTCGGCCCGGCCACAGGAGGTCGACGCCCTCGACGGCGGTGCCAGGGCCGGCCACGAAGCCATTCCACACACAGCTTGCAACGGCCTGCGGGTCAAGGCGAGGCGTGCCGATGAGCCCGGAGGCCAGCAGAGCGCGAAGCTCCGAGGCGAAGGCCACCGACCAGCCCGCGCCCGGATCCGACGACCGTGCCAGATAGAGGGGCTTGATCCCCAGGGGATCCCTTGCCAGCAGGAGCCGGCGCTGCTTCGGGTCCCAGCATGCGAAGGCGAACATGCCCCGCAGCCAGCTCACCGCGCTTGGCCCGTGCAGGCCGAGCGCGCGCAGCATGACGACCGTGTCGCCAGTGGATTGGAATTCCTGCCCCTCGGACACCAGGCGCTGCCGCAGGTCGCCAAAGTTGTAGATCTCGCCGTTAAAGACCACCACGTGCCCAGTCACCGGGTCAACCATGGGCTGGGCGCCGGCCGGCGAAAGGTCGAGGATGGAAAGCCGGCGGTGCGCCAGCAGCGCGCCCCAGCCGCGGGCATCCGGCTTCGAGACCCAAGTCCCGCTGGCGTCCGGGCCGCGGTGGACCATGGCGTCGTTCATCCGCGTGAGCGCGGCGCGGTTAGGCTCGTCCAGTCGTCCGATGATCCCGGCGATCCCACACATTAATTAGGTTCCTTGAAGAATGCGGGATACTGACCGCACAAATCGCGCAGGGTCAAGGTGACACATTTCATGCACTTGACGCCGATAGGTTTGTATTCAAGAAAAAAGCGTTTTCACTCAGAGGCAATGAAGGTGTGGAACGCGCTGTCTTCGAAGCGCCGAAAACGACTGGCGCGAGTCCCTCAGGGCACGCGGGTGTATGCCGTCGGAGACGTGCACGGCCGTGCCGATCTGCTAGCGCAGTTGTTCTCTGCAATCGACGCCGACCTCAAAGAGCATCCGGTCCCCCGGGCTATCCACGTCTTTCTGGGAGACTACATCGATCGCGGGCCGGACTCCCGGCAGGTGCTCGATTTGCTGGTGGCGCGCAGTCAGCATCATGCGACGATTTTTCTGAGGGGCAACCACGAAGTGCTGGTTGAGGAATTTTTACGTAACCCGGAAAGCTATGCGATCTGGCGTGATGTTGGCGGGCTCGACACGTTGCTCTCCTACGGCATTCGGCCATCTTCCAATCCCGATGCCGCCGAGCGGATTATGCTCGCTCAGCGCCTTGCAGAAGTGTTGCCGCCGGCGCATCGGGAATTTTTGCGAAGCCTCAAGCGGTCATTCAGCTGCGGAGACTTTTTCTTTGTTCATGCTGGCGTGCGGCCCGGCGTCCCTTTGTCAGAACAGACGGATGAAAACCTGTTCTGGATCCGGGACGAATTTCTCAATAGCGAAGAGAGATTCGGAAAGATTATCGTGCATGGACATAACCCGGTCATGGACGTGGAATTCCATTCCAACCGCGTCAACATCGACACCGGCGCCTTTGTGACTGGGCGGTTGAGCTGCCTGCGAATCGAATCTGACGACGCGCTTTTCAACGTCCATTGCTTCGCGGGACCGCATGTCGGAGCACGGCGGCTTTTCCTCTAGCGATACGTGGAGCGATTTCAAAGTCACACCGTTGCATCAATTTGGCACGACGATCCGCTTCACTTATCGTTGCTGCTACCTTAAGAGACCAACGTGATCGTCGACATTTGCTAAAGCCGTGATGTACGATAAGCAGGAGACTTGACAACCCCTCGCCCATCAGCAGAGCTTCCAGGTTTGCCTCCCCGTGAACTGGCGCTCAAGCCCCTGTACACTCTCGAAAAAATCTACGGTGAATCCGAGACTCAAATTTGTCGACCCGGTTGACCTCGGGGTGCCCTTGGGCCCCCTTCTCTACACTCCTCGGCTTGTCGAGGAGCGTAGAGAAGGGGACCGTCGGGCGTGTGCTATAGCAGGGCCGTACCGCTCCGTGCCAAGTGGCCCAGATCCTTAATCGATGAGCCCAGAGCGCCTGAGTATCCTCTGCGTTTCACAAATGCCGGCGAGCCCTCCGCGTCGTGGCGCGCAGGCGCGGGTGCATGGGCTGATGACCCAGCTGGCGCGACGCCACGACTTGACGGCGGCAATGCTGGTCGACGAGGAGTTCGACGCCGAGGAGTGCCGCCGGGCGATGCAGGCCTATTGCCGCGAGGTAGTGCTGGTCCCCAACCCCTACGGTCGGGACGGCCTTGCCAAGCGGCTGCTGCAGCTCCGGTCCCTGGCCTCGGCTCGAAGCTTCGACCGGCTGCGGGTCACGGTACCAGCGCTGCAGCGGGCGCTGGACCGGGTCCTACACGCCACGCGGTTCGACGTCGTCAACCTGGAGTTCGCGTATCTTGGCCACTGCGACCTGCGCCAAGCTCCGCCCGGCGAGAAGCTGCCACCCGTGGTCGTGGACTCGCACGAGATCGCCTACGATCTCGCCCGGCAGTTCGCCCGCGCCGGCGACAGCCTCGGCCGTCGTGTCTACGCCTCGGCCAATTGGCGCAAGCTGCGGCGGGAGGAGTTGGGGACCTACGGGGACGCCGACGGGGTCTACCTATGCAGCGCGGCGGACGAGCGGCGCCTGCTCGACCAGATCCCCGAGGCCCGCACCACGGTCATTCCCAATGCGGCCGACGTGGAGTACTACCAGCCGCGCCCCACGGACCCGCCGCCCGACGGCCGCACCGTGGTCTACTTTGGGCTCCTCTCCACCGTCCCCAACGTCGACGGGGTGACCCATTTCCTCCGGGACATCTGGCCCCGCATTGCCGAGGCGCACCCCGAGGCGCGCTGCAAGATCATCGGCGGCCGGCCGCCACCGGCACTCCTGGCGCTCGCCGGCCCGAGGGTCGAACTGACCGGCTTCGTTGCAGACCTGCGGCCGCACCTTGCGGCGGCCACGGCCGTAGTGGTGCCGCTGCGGCTGGGCGGCGGCACCCGCCTCAAGATCGTCGAGGCGATGGCCATGGGGAAGGCAATCGTCTCGACCACCCTGGGTGCGGAGGGGATCGAGGCGGTCCCCGGGCGCGATATTCTCATCGAGGATGAGCCTGCGGCCTTCGCAGACGCGGTGAACCGCCTGCTGGCCGAGCCCGGCCTGGCGGCCCGCATCGGCCAGTCGGCGAGGCAGCTGGCCGTGGAGCGGTATGCCTGGAGCGGGGCGGCGACGGCGCTGGAGGGCTTCTACCGCCGAATTCTGGAGGCCCGTTCGTGAAGGCGGCGCTCATCGGAGCCGGGCAGATCGCCCGGCAGCACCTCACCTGTCTGCAGACGCTGCCGGGCGTCGAGCTGACCGCCATCTGCGACCTCTCGCCCGCCACGGCGGAGGCGGCCGCCGAGCGATACGGCATCCGGGCGTGGTTCACCGACCACCGGGCCATGTTGGAGAAGGCCCGGCCCGACGTGGTCCACGTCACCACGCCCCCGACTTCGCACTTCCGGCTGGCGATGGACTCGTTCGACGCCGGCGCCCACGTCATCGTGGAGAAGCCGGCGACCTCGACCTTCGAGGAGCTGGAGGCGCTGGTCCGGCGCGCCCAGGAGGGCGGCCGCCACGTCATCGAGGACCACAACTACGTCTTCAACCGCGCGCCCCAAGAGATTTTGCGGCGCATCAAGTCCGGCGAGTTCGGAGCGGTGACGCACGTCGAGGTCCTTATCTGCCTGGACATCCTCGGACCAAACGGCTTCGCCGATCCCAACTCGCCGCACCCGGCGCTCACGCTGGCCGGCGGTGCGATTGCGGACTTCTTGCCTCACCTGGCGTCGCTGGCGCATCGCTTTGTTGGCCCGCACCGGACCGCGCAGACGGTCTGGACCAAGCGCAAGCCCTCGCCCCTGCCATTCGACGAGTTCCGCGGCATAGTAGACGGGGAGCGCGGCACCGCGGCCCTGAGCTTCAGCTCCAGCTCACAGCCCGACGCCCTTTGGCTGCGAGTCTACGGGGAGCGGATGCAGGCCACCGCCAACCTCTTCGAGACGCGGCTCACCTTCGACGGTCCCCGCAACGTACCCAAGCCGCTGCGCCCCTTCTTGAGCGGCCTTGCGGAGGGGAAGGCCATCCGGCGCGCCGCACTGGCTACGCTGCTCCGCAAGTTCAAAGGTCCTGGGACGTATGAGGGGCTGTGGGAGCTCCTGACCCGGACTTATCGCGCGCTCGCCGACGGCTCCGGCCTGCCGGTCACGGCGAGCGACGTGCTCGAGGTGAACAGAATGGTTGAAGCCCTCAAGCCAAGGGAGCAACGGCCATGAGAGCCCTCGTCACCGGCGCCAACGGGTTCCTCGGCCGGCACGTGGTCGCCGCGCTGCTGGCCCGGGGCGTCGAGGTCCGCGCCATGGTGCGCCCCGCCGCGCGTCTGGAAGCACTCGGCTGGCCGTCGTGCGTGGAGATCTTCAGGGCCGACCTGCGCACCTCACGTGAGCTCGCGCGTGCCTTCGAGGGCGTCGACGTGCTGCTCCACTTGGCGGCGGTGGTCTCCGGCGGGGAGGACGCGCAGTTCGCGGGCACTGTGGTCGCCACCGAGCGGTTGCTGGACGCCATGGCCAGCAGCGCCTGCCGACGGCTGGTACTGTGCAGCAGCTTCTCGGTCTACGACTACAGTTCGACCCACAGGACCCTCGACGAGGGCTCGCCACTTCACCCCGTGCCGGACGTCTACACCCGCGATGGCTACACCATTGCGAAGTGGTGGCAGGAGCGGGTGACCCGGCGCTTCGCCGAGCAGCAAGGCTGGAATCTCGCCGTGCTTCGCCCCGGCTTCATCTGGGGACGCGATCACGGCTATCTCGCTGCCTTGGGCCAGCAGCTCGGGCGGCACCATCTGGTCATCGGCCCGCTGACCCGCATCCCGATGACGCACGTGGAGAACTGCGCCGACGTCTTCGCCCTCGCGGCGGCGGACCCGCGTGCCGGGGACCAAACCTTGAATGTCGTCGACGGTCCCGGCGAACGCATCTGGAGCTATCTTTCCGACCACATGCGCGGGAGCGGCCAGCCGGGCTGGCGCCTGCCCATCCCCTACTGGCTCGCCATCGGCACGGTGCGGCTTGCCTTCGCCACGGTCTTCAGGCGCGCCACCAAGGTGCCCAGTATCCTCATCCCGCGTCGGTTCGAGTCGCGGCTCAAGCCGCTCCACTTCGAGAACCGCAGGCTTCGGGAGACGCTCGGCTGGACCCCGCCGTTCGACTACAAGCAGTGCCTGGCGCGCACCTACGGTCCAGCGGCGCCGCGCTGAGGCGCCGGCTCGTTCGTTGTTGCGAACAGCCGCTTCAACCTGAGGAACCGCTTCTCAAAGAGCTCGTAACTCAAGTACGCCACGACCAGCGAGGCGGATGCGCCGAGCGTAGCCTGCAGGGCCACGGCTGCGCCGTGAGAGCCGAGCCAGCCCGCCAGCTCAAGCTCAGTGCGGTTGGAGGCGAGGTAGTACGAGATGAAGTGATGGTAGACGTACAGGCCGTAGCTGTAGGTGCCCAGGAAGACCATGGCACGGCTGCGGAAGAAGCACGAGGTGGCCGACTGCTTCGGCGCGATGACGGCCGACACCAGCAGGCAGGCCAGCAGCATCAGGATCAGCGCCGCCCGGACCGGCAGCACCAGCTCCAGCCCCTGGCGCGACACCACAAGGGTCCACACGAAGGTCGCCGCCAGCAGCCCGCCGCCTGCGACCGCCACCCGTGGTAGGGCCCGCACGAGCCACTGCAGCCCCCCGGGCTGGCGCGCCATTACTGCCAGGAAGGCGCCCAGCGCCAGGCCGTCCAGCCGGAAGGGGGTCAAGACGTAGGTGGTCCACCAATTCAGCCCCGCGAGCGATCCGACAAGTCGGGCCAGCATGGCGCCCAGCGAGATAGTCAGGCTCACCGCGATGAGCGTCCGTGGCCGGCGCGCCAGCAGGAACACCACCAGCGGCCAGAACAGGTAGAAGTGCTCCTCGATGGCGAGCGACCAGAAGTGGTCGAGATAGGAGAAGGTCCAATCCCCGTCCCTGGCGATGTATACGTTGACGGCGTAGAGCCAGGCCCAGGCTTGCCGGTCCACCAGGTAGTCGAGCGTCGACCCCCGCAGCAGCGGGATCAGCGGGGCGACGAAGAAGACGAGCGCCAGCACACCGTAGTAGAGCGGGAAGATGCGCAGGACGCGCCGCATGTAGAAGTTGCGGAAGTAGTATGGCTTGTTGCGGGCGTCGTAGAGGATGCCGGTGATGAGGAAGCCAGACAGGACGAAGAACAGCTCGACGCCGTACGCTCCGTAATTGCTCACGCCGACCATGGCGCGCTCGACCGAGCTTGTCGGCAGCGTGTTGCCGATGAAATGGAACACCAGCACCATCAGCACTGCCAAGCCCCGCACCCCGTCCAGCTCGGGCATGTGTCCACGCAAGTTGGGCTGCGGGCCGGCGCCTGCAACGGCCGGCGGGCGCGACGTCGCCGCTCTGCCTAAATTCGACGGCGGGGTTAGGTGCACATGGGCCGACATCAGGCCTGCCTATCGACGCGCCCTGGCGCCGCCCCGCGGTCGGACCATTCGCATGCAGACGCTCGAGTGCGCTAGGACGCGCGTCCAGCCGGTTCGGCGGTGGTGGCCAGAGAAATCACGACCGCGGCGCGAGCCGCGAACGGCGAAGCTCGGCCCCCTTGCTTGCTGGCGCGCAGGCCCAACGTGCGAGGGTCTCATGCATCTCCCCCAGACACAGCGGTAATGGTAATTCACGGCGCATGCTAATGCTCGATAGCTGCGCCGTTTGAGATTTAGTGGTTGAGATTTCAATGTTTGAGATTTCGGTCACTTCGTTGATCGGGAAGACGCCATTAGCATATTTGAAACCATCGGATATCAATCACTTATCGCCCACCTCAGCATCACAAACGTCACGGCTCCACACGAGCTAGCCAGAAGCGCGGAAAGTTCTATCGTGAAGGGCGGTTTCGGCGCGGCAACGCGAGCAGTCGAAGTTCTTGGCGGCCGAGCAGGGGATTGTCAAGAAGAATCCAGTGCATGCGAATTCGCAAGCTGGCCGGTTAGCAGAAGGAACGGCGCTGACCGGGAAGAACGTTCTTCGCCGGTCGCGGCGCTCGGCCCGGCGATTAGGGCCATTCGTCGCATCGACGCGATCGGTCCACCACGCCCGTTTGCTCGATCGCGAATGGCGAGCTAACGATGGCGAGCTAATGATAGCGATGCAGGCTAGTATCTAATGTCCTGATCGAGAAAATTTATTGGATCATACCTGCCTGATTCGGAGGGCTTGATCCATGGGGAAACCGGCGGTGGCCATTGATCTGACGGCTGAGGAACGGCAAGAACTAAAGAATCTTGTGGGTCGCCGTCGGAGGGTGCAGGGCTTGGCCCGTCGGGCTCGGATTGTCTTGCTTGCCGCGGAAGGTCCAGAGAATAAAGAGATTTGTACGGTGCTGGATATCGATGCTAACACGGTCGGAAAATGGCGGCGCCGATATGCTGAGCGCCGGCTTGACGGACTTTTGGATGAGCCGCGGCCGGGGCGGCCGCGGGAGATCGGCGATGAAATTGCCGAAACGATCCGTCCGACGGTAGAAACGACCCCGCGGGATGCAACCCATTGGTCGTTGCGTTCCATGGCTCAAGCGGTGGGCCATGCGCCGTCAATGGTTCACTGGATTTGGCAAGCATTCGGTTTGCAGCCGCACCGCGTCGAAACCTTCAAGCTTTCGACGGACCCGCTAATTGTCGAAAAGGAGCGCGACATCGTCGGGCTCTACATGGCCCCACCGGAAACGGCTTTGGTGCTTTGTGTCGAGGAGAAGAGCCAAAATCAGGCGCTGGATAGGACCCAGCCTGTCCTGCCGATGCGTCCAGGGCAAACCGAGCGACGCAGCCATGACTACACCCGTCACGGCACACTATCTTTGTTCGCGGCCCTTGATGTTGCGACGGGAAAGGTGATCGGAAAGTGCTTCGCACGCCATCGCGCAAGGCGAGTTCCTCTAATTCCTGCTCGACATCGAGACCAATGTTCCTCTCAAAACTTCTGAATCAGGACACTAGGGCACATCCGACGCGGCCGTCACCAGGGGCCAGAATGTCCAAATCCTCAATGCATTCCTTGGAATTGGGCCGGACTAGATCCTCCGCTCCGATGATAGACAAATTCGCAATAATCCCGGTCTTGGCATGTGCTTTCCCTGCAATAGTGTCGCCATTGCTCATGTTCGTTGCCAAGCCCGGCAACACGCTGCAGGCCGTCATGGAGAGCCGCCCTGAGAATAGAATTTTTTGGCCTGCGATGGCTGCAATTTCCGTCATTTTGGCCGTGCAAGGTCGTTCTCGCCCTGGCAGACTTGCTTTGCCTCCCAACATCATCTGCCTCGTCGCGTATCTTGCATTTGCCGGAGCAAGCGTCCTGTGGGCTTTCAGACCGGAGCTCTCGTTCATTAGATTTGCGCAGCAAGTGATGATTCTTACATCCATCGTTCTGCCCGCCATGCTGGCGGCTCGAACGGCGGATATGATGCGTGGCCTGTTTCTATGCTTCACATTCGCTGCGATCCTGAATGTCTTTTTCATACTCGGCGGCGCCCCCCCGATTACCGACAAGGGTGCGACCCCAGGTTATCCCGGATATTTTACGGGAAAGAATCTTCTGGGAGAATTTGCGGCGGTCGCTTTATTGCTGGCGCTTCACGAAATACTCTATCCCGGTTTTCGGCGAGCGTTGGGTATCTTCGCTGTCGTCAGCGCCGCTTCACTCCTGTTCTTAGCCAACTCTAAAACAGCGCTTGGCCTTGCACTTCTTGCTCCAGTCCTGGCTGGACTTACATTGATGATCAAAAAGACAATGCGAATTTCCCCGGCGATCATTCTATTGTCCATACCATTTTGCTACTTCATATTGTCCAGCGTATCTAACTTCAATATGAATCGCATATCATACATGCTATATGGCGATTCGTCCTTCACGGGTCGTACAGTTATATGGGATTTCGCTGATATTGAGATCGCACGTAGGCCGCTGTTAGGGTGGGGATACCAATCCTTTTGGCTCGTAGGGCCGGACGCACCGAGCATCGTGGATGCTCCGGGCTGGGTCAAGGGCATGCCGAATGCCCATAACGGCTTTAAGGATACGATGCTTGAGATGGGGTACGTCGGTTTGGCCCTCCTCCTAACGTTCATCATCGCAACCCTTCACGCCGTGGGGCGCATGGCCGACCGCGACCTCAGACGGGCGTGGCTCGTGCTCTCGCTTCTTCTCTTTGTTATCACCTATAACTTTCTTGAAAGCTTGTGGATGCGCGCCTTCGATTTGCTGTGGGTGGTGTTTGTCATTGTTGCTGCCGAAATCGCTCGATACTGGCAGCCTCTTCCGCAGGAACGGGCGGCGTATGGGCCGGGCATCGCAAAACCGGGCCGTCCTGGCCCTCCACGAGGCGTGCGGCGGCCTCGGCTCACGGATCCGAGCTTCCGGCCGGGTGTTCAGAGGTGAAGCCGTGTCTGTCTACTTGGGGCACTGCTGATGGGTTCCGCACGCGTGCTTGAACGGTCCTGAGACATTCTGGAGCGATCCTGACCAAATTCTGGCACCGTCCCGTTTTTCGCCGTGATTCTCTCGTTTTCGCCGCGATCTGCGCGTTGCTGCAGCGTTGGCAAATCGGGGGGCACTGAAGATCAGCGTTCTGCTAGCGTGCTTTAGGCGATCGGGACGGCATTTTCGGCATCCGTCCTGTTTTCGCCGCGATCCTTTCGATATTGTAGCATCGGGAATCGGGGATTTCACGATAGCGTTCGTAAGCGTGCTTCGAGCGATCCTGACGGCGTTGCGGGCATTCGTCCTGATATTCGCTAAGAGATCCTTTTGTTATTCGAACTTTTGCAATTTGGGGGACTGATATGCGTTCCGCACACCTGCTCTAAGCGATCCCGACAGCCTTCTCGGCATCCGCTGTTTTGGCTTTCGCCGCGATGCTTTCGTGGAAAGCGATGCTTTTGGTAATTGGAAAATTTGGGAGCTGGGGGAATGATGACGTGTTCCGCACGCCTGCTGCGAGCTATCCTGACGGCCTTCTGGGCATCCGTCCTTGTCTTCGCGGCGGTCCTGTGGTTGGGGCAATTGTCCTTCGCGCAGAGCATCCTGCCCTCCGACCGGGACGCGTCCGCGAACTGGAAGAAGGCCGGCATGCTGTCCGTAGGCGGCATTCCCAATCGCACGACTAATTGCGCCACTATCTCGCCCAAGGGAAGTGGACAGGACGATACTGCTGCCATCAATAATGCGATCTCCTCCTGTCCCGCAGGACAAGTAGTGCAGCTCAAGGCCGGCACCTTCACGATTGCCGAGGGTAGTACCATTGTTCTGAATAAAGCAGTTACCCTGCGAGGAGCAGGACCGACTGCCACGATCCTCAACAGACCTAACGGCGCCACGGTGGGGAGTTATTTCCCGGGCAACACCCCGTCAACGATACTAAGAATCGAAGGCAACAGTGCATCAGGCAACACTGTACCCCTCACTGTCGATGCCGCCCAAGGGTCTAATTCCGTGCAGGTGTCGAACGCAGCCGGATATTCGATAGGGGAGATTGTACTTCTTGACGAAGCATCAGGTGCCGGATGGCAGCCTGACCGTGTGAACAGCGGAAAGCAGGTCTTCGCCTCGCCTGACTACCGGGTAGTGTGGAACAGGCACAATCCCGCGATGGACGGTGACGATGGAACCGACATATTCGGCTACTTCCAGGTCCACCCGGATCATCCGACCAATGAGATGCATCAGATTTCGCAGATCTCAGGCAATACGATCACGTTCGATTCGCCGATTACGATATCATATCGGGTTAGTCATGGTGCACAGCTGACGCCCATGATAACCGGGCCGACGAACGCCGGCGTCGAGGAATTGGCTGTAAAAGGCGGCGACGACGCGAATATTCAATTTGATAATGCAGCGTACGCCTGGGCCAAAGACATTGACAATAGCAATTACCTCAATGACGGCTTTAGGATTGAATCATCGTTCCGCCTGCAGCTTGAAGGCGTCTATGTCCACGATGCGGTCTGGCCCGTAAACGGGGGCGCCGGCTACAATATCAGCATTGCCTTTGGATCGTCCGAGCTCTTGATAGAAAACAGCATTTCGATGAGGGCAAACAAGGTCATGGTGGCCCGTGCCGCCGGAACCGGTTCGGTCATCGCCTACAACTATATGGATGACGGGTTCATCTCCGGTTCTAATTGGGTGGAGATCGGTCTTAACGCCAGTCACTTGGTCGGGCCGCACCACGTGCTCTTCGAGGGCAACTGGGGATTCAATGCCGACAGCGACCAGACGCACGGAAGTTCTATCTACATGACCTATTTCCGCAATTGGCTGACTGGCTTCCGCTCAAAGTTCACTGATTATCTCACTAATCAGGTGCTTGACGATGCAAATCAATCCGCCAATGGTCCGCGTCGCGCTGCCGCTGCGCACGCCTATGCGTATTGGTTCTCATATATCGGCAACGTACTGGGCACACCGGGTAGGATGAGCAATTGGACGTATAACTGTATCGGCGGGATCAATGAGATCCCCGGCGACTGCATCTGGGATCTTGGAATGGTGGATATAGCTCCCCAAGGATGGGATCCCACGGTAGTGAAGGCGACGATCCAGGAAGGCAACTATGAATAACTCACCAACTCGATTCACTGAGC
>Ga0137362_10000314_pt1 | contig 23684 bp, 20 predicted proteins | sample MadtaG_2_FD_104801 | JGI IMG/M metagenome (GOLD analysis project Ga0137362, IMG submission 104801) | Vadose zone soil microbial communities from Angelo Coast Range Reserve, California, USA - Mad1_100_16 metaG | ecosystem: Environmental > Terrestrial > Soil > Vadose zone | place: USA: California... | reverse complement strand
GGGACTTGTTGACGCATGGGTGAATACGGCTTCGTGAAACTGCGCCTCGACGGTGTGGAAGTCGACGTCCTTGACGAACAGCATCGAGCCCTGCCGCAGCGCCGACATCGACTTGTGCGTCGAATTGGTCTGGTAGACGCGCAGCCGCACCTGACGCGGGTCAGGAATAAGGCGGGTCTCGAGCAGCACCTCGTCCGACGGATTCGCGCCAAGTTCGGAGCGCTGCTTTTCATAGGCCGCGACCGATTTCGGATCGTGCAGCCATTCGTCAATGTCGTTGGCGGCGCCCATGGCGGTACGCGGGCGAAGGAACGGCGAGAACCGTGCGAACCCGAACCATGCTTCATCCCACAGGAAGATCAGGTCGTGCTTGATGGCAAGGCATTCCTCCATCACCCGCCGCGTGTTGTAGATGTGGCCGTCGAACGTGCAGTTGGTCAGGTCCAGCATCTTGACCCGGTCCAACCTGTTTTCGGCCTTCAGGTTCAACAGCGCCTGCTTGATCGTTCGCAGCGGCACCGCGCCATACATCGAATATTCCGTCATCGGGAACGCCTCGACGTAAAGCGGCTGTGCGCCCGAGAGCACCATGCCGTAATGATGCGACTTGTGGCAGTTGCGATCGACGATCGCGATATCACCGGGTCCGAGCAGTGCCTGCACCGCCATCTTGTTGGACGTCGAAGTTCCGTTGGTGACGAAGAAGACGTGGTCGGCCCCGAAAGCACGTGCCGCTTTTTCCTGAGCGACCTTAATATTGCCGGTCGGTTCGAGCAGGCTGTCCAGACCGCCGGTCGTGGCGCTGCTCTCGGCCAGGAACAAATTGGGTCCGTAGAATTCGCCCATATCGCGGATCCAATCCGATTTGAAGACGGATTTTCCGCGAGCGATCGGCAACGCGTGGAAGGTCCCGATCGGACGCTGCGCGTATTTCTTGAGATTGTCGAAGAATGGGGTGTCGAAGCGATCCTGCACCCCTTCCAGCACGGCAAGGTGCAATTCCAGCAATTCCTCTACCGAATAGAAGATCCGGCGAACGACATCGGCTTCCGGATTTCCGGCCAGTTGCTCGACACGGCGGTTGGAGACCATGTAAAGGTCAAGCTCCGGCCGGACGCGCTTCAGCACGTGCGCCAGCTTTAGCGCCGAGACGTCGGAGTCCTCCTGCTGATCCATCGACGCCGTCAAGCTCCGCAACACAGGCGCATCGTGCCGCGAGCGGAAGGTAAATCCCTCGTTGATCACGACAGCCGCGATGTCCGGATTGAGGATGGTGGCGCAGAATGCGTCTTCGAAGCTGCCGACGAACACAGGTTCATAGATGAAAGAGTCGATTGGACGCCGCAGCCTTCGCCACTCGGCGCAAAGGGTCGACCAATTTGTGGCGGGAACGCCGGTTACGATCAGCGTTTCGAAGTAAGGCCGATGCGCCTCCATCCGGCCGAAGGAGGGTGGCAAGAGGTCCGGCGCCGTGCCCTCGCCTTCATCATGAAGATTCCAAACGTCGGCGTGCTGGCGGAACGATCTCGTTTGCAGCGCCTGCGTGATCCGAACTGCCAGCGACGACGTACCTGTAGCGTCGTCTGACGATGCACTCTCCTTCAGCGCGGCCATCAGATGAGGGCCTGGATATCCGTGATATTCCTCGGTCACCGCCAGTTGAGCGAGCAGCGCGTCAAATCTGGCGTGATCTCCCGGACTCCTCGACCATGCCTTTGCTGCGTCCACGAGATCGCGCCAGTTATCCGCCCGCGCCCCGGGTCCGGAAAAGAACTGATCGATCCGGCCATCCTGATTCTTCGTGTCCTTCGACATGCACTCCTCCCGATGCGGTGATTGTTATGCTTGATCGTATTGGGCTCCATCCGCCGAGTCGCTTACGTTGATCCAAATCAAGCCGCGAAGATTCCTTTCCGGCCGACGGCTGTGTGTCCGGGAGACGAAACTGGTCGCGCGCAACGCAGCAAGGCGATCACAAGCAGCGTCACGGGGATACTTAGGGTCAGGCAGCATTTCGCTCTGTCCCAAATCGGCTACGTGACAAGGCACGGTCACGGCACGTGGCCAGCTTGATCTGGATCAAGCGACACTCCGGATTCTGACAATCAGATCGGCACGCGACCCGAGGACACGCAACAATCGAAACCATCGATTGGATCATTGCCACAGACCTGGAAATCTTCCTGCTACCGTCGATCGCGATCGGGACAATTCTTGGTCGCTTTCGGATTTTCGGGTTCTTATCGGTACGTCCGCATGCACGCTGATCGTCGGCTGAAAGCCTCCAAGGAGGCATGACACCAGGAGCGGCAAGATGAGTCTTCAACGCTATTTGCAAGTCCTGGCGGCGGCTTTGCTGCTCGATTTCCTCAGCCAGATTCCGGCAGCCGTTGCGGACGACCAGACGTCCTCTCCGCGCATTCAGGAGGAAGTCTGGGCCTTGCCTCTTCCACTGCCGATGTTTGCCTATCTGGTCCGGCCCGTCGGCGACGGTCCCTTCCCGCTGGTGATCATGAACCACGGGGTGTCGCTCAATGCGCGGGAGCGCAGCTTCTTTCCGCTGGTCGAGTTCAGGGACGCGGCGTTCTGGTTCGCGCGCCGCGGCTATCTGGTCGTGGCGCCGATGGGCTCAGGCTACGGCGCGGCTGCCATCGATCTGCCCGAACGCGGGATCTACGGACCCTTCTTTTCCAAGGTGGGCAATTGCACCAACCCCAACTTCCGCGACCCGGGCCTCGCGGTGGCGCAAGTCGATTCCTGGATCATCGACTACATGGCAGCGGAGAAGCGAATTGTTCCGAAGGACGTCATCGTGGTCGGCCAGTCCGCCGGCGGCTGGGCGGCGATCGCGCTTTCAAGCCAGAATCCGCCGCCGGTGCGGGCCATCATTACCTTTGCGGCGGGCCGCGGCGGTCGCGTCGATAGCAAGCCGAACAACAATTGCGCGCCCGACAGACTTGTCGACGCCGCGAGCGAATTCGGCCGTACCGCCCACGTGCCCATGCTGTGGATCTATGCCGAGAACGACACGTTCTTCGGGGCCGCTTTGTCCAAGCGCATGCACGACGCGTACACCGGCGCCGGCGGCAACGCCGAATACCACATGCTGCCCGCGTTCGGCAGCGATGGGCATTTTCTGATCGATTCCGCCGACGCCATCCCGCTATGGGCGCCGTTGGTCAGCCAGTTTCTGGAAACACACCGATAGGCCTGAGACGGAAGCCTAAGAGGGAGGCGAACGATGACCAGCCCACATTGCATACGACGATCCCAATCGTTGTTGGGTTTGACACTCGTCCTTGCGGCAGCATTTTCGTCGGCATACGTCGCCCATCGGGCTCTCGCCCAACAATCGCCCCCGGCCACCGACAAGGCATCTGCCGCGGCCGAGGTCGGGCAGCGCGGCCAACGTACGGCAAGAGAGATCAAGTACGGCGATTGGCGAAAGCTCTGCTTCAAGGCGGCGGGAACCAGCGTGATGTGCCGCTCGACCATCAGCGGTACCTGGGAAACCGGCCAGACCGCCGTCCGTGTCGACCTGATCGAGCGCGAAGGCGACGGCACCGCGAGGCTCCAGATCTTCCTGCCGGTCGGCTTGTATTTGCAGGCTGGCGTCAAGCTCACCGTCGATCAGGGCAGCCCGTATCGGATTCCCTATGTCTGGTGTCTGACCAATGCCTGCATCGCGGCCGATCTCGCCGACCCCAAGGCGATCCGCGAAATGGAGTCAGGCCAAACGCTACTTTTGGAAGTCGTCGATTCCAACGTCCTGGCGATAACGACGTCGCTGCCGCTCAATCAGTTCGCGGCCATTCACCAGGGCGCACCGACCCAGATATTCGATCAGGCGATCGACGAATGATCGCCGCTTTCGAAAGGGCGCGCGTGTTACGCGACACTGGCTGATGCCAGCTCGATTGGCTCAATCAGCGATTTCGCCGGGAATGGCTTCGTCAGATAGGCGATACATCCGGACTGCAGCGCGGCCAAGCGCGTCGCATCGTTGTCATTACCGGTGATGAATATTACGGGCAGCAAGATACCAGTCGCCTTGAGCTGGTTTCGCAGATCGATGCCGGACCCGTCGCTCAGATTGATATCGAGAATGATGCAGCAAGCATCGTCGAAATCGCCGTGATTTTGCAGGGCTTGCGCGGAGTCGAACAGAACGGCTTGGAAACCATGTTCCCTCAGTAGCCGGTTCACGCCTCTCAGCATGGAGGGATCGTCATCGACGACAAAAACGGCTCTTCGATTCGGCAAGTTAGGCCTCTGATTTCTGTCTGAACGCATTTCAACCAGCAACTGAAAGGGACGGCAAAAACCCGCAAGCAGAAGCAGCCAAATATCACGCTGGCCAGCAGTTCACGTGCGGCAACACGTCCGTTCACTCAGCTAGGCTTTTCCGGTCGATTTGCATATTGTCCCTTGTGACAAGCTTATGTCAGGAACCGGACGTCCGCTCAACCGCTGTCACCAACCTCAGGGGTTTGTGCGAGGATGCCGAGGTGCTCCGCGATCGAAACGAGTTCTGCCAGAGATTGTATTTTCGCCTTCTCCATCACCTGCTGCCGGTGCGCCTTGATGGTGCGCTCCGTTGTTCCCAATTCATGTGCGATCTGTTTGTTGATCTTGCCTCGGACGACAAGCTCGAAGACTTGCCGCTCGCGCGGCGTCAAGGTCGCGATTTGGGCGCGCACGACGTCCAGCTTGCTCCTTTGGGCGCGCAGGGTCTCGTGATGCGCCAGCGCCCGCTCGATCGCGCCGAGTAGTTGCTCGGACGACACCGGCTTGGTCAGGAAATCCTCAGCGCCGGCCTTGATCGTCCTGACCGTGGTCTGGACATCGGCATAGCCAGTAAGGAACACGATCGGCAAAATAGAGCCGAGTTCGTTCAAGCGACCTTGCAGTTCGGGGCCGCTCAGCCCCGGGATCCGAACATCCAGCAGGATACAACCCGGCTCCTTGTCATCCGGCAGATGGATGAGCAATTGTTGGGCGGACGAATAGGTTGCAACCGTATAGCCGGCTTTCTTCAACCGGCGCTCGATCGCCGTTCGGAACGACGCATCGTCGTCCACCACATGAACCATGCCAGGCAATCGTCTCTCCTCTCAGGCTACTGACAATGGCAATGACAGATGGAACACCGCGCCGCCCTCGGTCTCGTTCTCTGCCCAGATTCGGCCCTGGTGCGCCAAAACAATGGTGCGCGCGATGGAGAGCCCGATCCCCATGCCCTGCTCCTTGGTCGTGAAGAACGGGTCGAAGATCTGGGTGAGCCTGTCCGGCGGAATTCCAGGACCGGAATCAGAGATCGAAACTACAGCCGACTTTTTCCCGTTCAATTCCGCGCGACCGATCACAGTCCTTCCGTAGGGTATCGAAGCCAGCGCATCCATGCTGTTCACGATCAGGTTGATGATCACCTGCTGCAGCTGAACCCGATCGCCCTTCACCCGTATCACTTCCGGGGATGCCTTCAGGTATAGCACGACGTTGCGGGCTGATGCCTGCACCGAGAGAAAATCAAAGACTTCGCGCATAAGCTCGTTGAGATCGATATCTCTGGTCTCGAACGTCGTCCGTTTCATGAAACTGCGCAAGCGGCGGATGACTTCGTTGGCGCGCAGGTCGTCGCGCCTGATATCGGCGAGGATTTCCCTGACCTCATCCAGGTCAGGCGATTGGCAACTCAATATCAATTCCGCGGTCTCGGTATTCGTCAGGATCGAACCCAAGGGCTGATTGAGCTCATGCGCAATCGATGAAGACAATTCTCCAGCGGTTGCGCTCCGGTTGACATGGGCCAGCTCCGACATCCGGTGCTTGGATTCGACTTCGGCGCCGTGCCGTTTCTTTCTCTCATGCAGCAGGATCGCGATCAACGCCGCCTGGAGCAGAAGGACAGAGATAACAGTCACGCTCTGCCAGCGGTACTTTTCGAACAATGTCGGCTCGCGAAAGCGGATTTCGCTGCCGGCGGGCAGGTTGGACTCGCTGACCTTCCAGCGCTGCATTTGCTCCCAGTTGAAGATCGGCTTCACACCTCCCGCCGCCGGTGCAATGTTTGACGGAGCTTCACCGTCAAGAATTCGGAGCGCCGACCTCGCCGCATCGGCGCCGATCAAATCGGGGACCAAGACAAACCCGCCGATCCCTCCCGGTGCAAGGAAAGTCTCGGCGCCCACCACGATGGGCCGGTTGGCTTTCTCCGCGATCAGCGCAAGCGCGGTCGCGGGCGGATAGAAGGTGCCCTCCCCATCGGAATACGTTGCCGAATAGATGATGGCACTGTCGTCAGGCAATTCGGCAACCTTCTTGCGAGTCTCCGCCATCGTCAGGCCGATGATTTCGACCACCTTGAAACCATTAGCGGCCGTCGAGATTTCGTCGTCCCAGTTGCGAAAGGTCACCTGCCGATCCCATGCGTCACCGACAAAGACGATCGTCTTGAGATCCGGCACGACAGCACGCGCCGCAGCGATCGTGTCTGCGAGACCCAATTTGACAATCCCGCCGGTCACGTCGGGTGGAAGCTTCAGCCGCGCATAGTCCATCTCGTCGACCATCGCAAACACGATCGGGATTCCGGGCCATAATTCTGCGCGCCAGCGCAACACCAATTCGAGTGCCGCTGCGCCCACGGCGACGATGACGCCAATCCGCCTGTCGCGGTATTTCTCCTTGAGGTACCGTTGCAGGCTCTCCTCGTGCGCTGGCCCCTCGAAGCGGCTCAAGTCGAGATTCTCGGCGTAGAGCGTGGTGTGCTCATGGCTATCGGTCGCCACCACGGCGCGTAGTCCCGAAAATACTTGATAGTAAAATGGCCCACGGAGATCCGATTGATCGAGGACCAGGATTGATCGCGGACGCATTTCCTGCGCCGAAAGACCAGCCGGCGCCATCACCGCGACCAGAACAACTATCAGGTCCCTGATCCGAAACAATCCGACCATAACACGCGGGCCCCAGGCGGACTTAACAAGAAATTAGCACCCGACACTGCTGGCGAGAACCTCAGATCGTACAGAGCGCCAAATTTTCTCACCATCCACCTGTCCTTTGGGACAATGTCCCTTGAGCCAATGGTCTCGGCGGCGCCTCCGTCGTAGACCACCTCCAGTGGAAATGGGGCCGCTCCCACTGTTCCACATAATCGTGCATATAGGACCGGCCCAGACGCGAATAGCTCGATCAAACAAGGAGTTGATCTATGCTTTCCCGCTCCAGCACTCCCCCTGTCAACGCCTCCTACATTCGGGCGTTGAGTGCGGCCGGCGTGCTTCACGCCCGGCTCGCAGCGACCGAATTCAACTATCGAAAAGGCGTGGAAATATACGGAGAGAAGGAGCCGGCGGACTACGTCTACCAAGTGACATCAGGCGCAGTGCGTACCTACAAGCTGCTATCGGACGGTCGCCGTCAGATCGGCGCCTTTCATCTGGTTGGCGACATCTTCGGCCTTGAGAACAGCGACGTCCATCGGTTCACCGCCGAAGCGATTGTTGACACCGCGCTGCGCCTGGTCAAGCGACGCAGCCTGGAGAGCGTGGCGGAGTACGACGTGCTGGTCGCCAACAACCTGCTTGGTTTGACCACCAACAACCTGCGGCACGCCGAGGACCATATGCTGCTGCTCGGGCGCAAGACCGCGCTGGAGCGCGTCGCCGCCTTCCTGCTCGCGATGGACAGTCGCCTGAAACCCACCGATACCCTCGCGCTGCCAATGTGCCGCCGCGATATCGCAGATTATCTTGGGCTGACGCTGGAGACGGTTTCGCGCGCGCTGTCCAATCTGCACGGCCGGGGAATTCTCGGCTTCCTCGGCCCGAGTCAGCGCCAGATCGTGCTGTTGGATCGGCCGCAGCTTGCTAGTCTGGATCTGCAGAATTGAAGGGCGCATCGGATGGAGCGATCAATGCGAGATGCTCGATCGTCTTTCGCAGCACCTCAAATAGCACCGCTGTCGACCAGCCAAACATCAGGATGCCGTTCATTGCGGTTATCGGTCCAACCAGCCGCCATTCTTTCAACGGCGTCACATCGCCGTAGCCCAGCGTGGTGTAATTCACGAATGCAAAATCCAGGAGATCGCTGCCGGCCGGCGCCGCGCCAACCACGGCATAGGCCAGAGACCAAACGATGATCTCAACTGTATGCGCGATCATAAGTACCAACGCAGTGACGACCATCACGATCATCAGATGCAACCGCGGCCGCGATGTGCGTTGCAGGCCGGCCCGACGTGCAATTCCGATAGCAACAAGCGTAATCAGTGCATGGATCATGATATTGATCACGCTGACGCTGCCCCCGACCAGAAATTGAAGCGGCATCAACAGCCTCCGAACCACGCACCGAAAAATCCCGCATAGAGCGACGGCATCTCGAGGTTCATCGAGTGCCCCACGTCGGGCACAATGACGAGACGACATCACCCTTGCCTTCCGACTCTTTCAGGACCCTTGATGCAGATCAAAGCAAAGGGTGATCGGCCGGCACCAGATGGCCGAAAGGCTCGACCTTTCCCCGGCTGACGATCGGAGCCCCATCATGAAGGCCGTTTCCGCAGAAGAAGCCGTCGCGATGATCCCCAACGGCGCAACGGTCATGGTTGGTGGATTCATGGGGGTAGGAACGCCGGAGCGGCTGCTTGAAGAGTTGGTGAGGCAGCGGAAATCCGGCCTGGTGCTCATCTGCAACGACGCGGCCGTGCCGGGCAAGGGTATCGGCAAACTGATCGATGCCGCGCTGGTTTCGCGCATGACCGCAAGCCATATCGGGCTCAATCCAAAGGCGCAGCAGCAGATGATGGCGAACCAGATCGCCATTGAACTTATTCCGCAGGGCACGCTTGCGGAACGGATACGCGCCGGGGGCTGCGGTCTCGGCGGCGTGTTGACGCCAACTGGCGTCGGTACGACCGTCAGCGAAGGCAAGCGTCAGATCGAGATCGATGGAAAGCAATTCCTGCTGGAGACAGCGCTGCGCGCCGAATTCGCGCTCGTTCACGCCTTCCTCGCCGACTATTCCGGAAATCTGGCCTACGCACTCACCGCGCGCAACTTCAATCCGATCATGGCAATGGCCGCCGACACCGTCATCGTCAGCGCGGACAACATCGTTCCGATCGGCGTCATCGCGCCCGACCACGTGGTGACGCCGGCGCCGCTGGTCGACTATCTCATCGCGAACGGGTGACGCATGGACGCACAGATCATCATCGCCCGCCGCGTGGCACAAGAACTCAGGTCTGGAAATCTCGTCAATCTCGGCATCGGCATCCCCAGCCTGGTGTCGAACTACGTTCCCGCCGGGCTCAAGGTATTCTTCCAGTCGGAGAACGGATTGATCGGCACCGGACCTATCCCGGAGCAAGGCTTGTCCCACCCGCTGCTGACCGATGCGGGCGGAAACCCGATCAGTGCCCTTCCCGGCGCATGCACCTTCGACAGCGCGATGTCATTCGGACTGATCCGCGGCGGCCATGTCGACGTGACCGTACTCGGCGGCCTCCAAGTCGATGCGGCGGGTCATCTCGCGAACTGGACCATCCCGGGCAAGATGGTGCCGGGAATGGGCGGCGCGATGGATCTGGTGAGCGGCGCCAAGCGCGTGATCGTCGCCATGCAACATGCCGCGAAGGGCAAATCCAAGATCGTTACCAAATGCAACCTGCCCTTGACGTCGTCGCGGCCGGTCGACCTGGTCGTGACCGATATGGCGGTGATCGGTTTTCCCGGCGGCAAGGCGACTTTGCTGGAGACCGCACCGGGCATCAGCGTCGCCGAGGTGATGGCCGTTACCGAAGCTGAACTCGTCATCCCCGACGATGTCCCGGCCATGACGCTCTGACACGATCAAACGAAGCAGAAAACCAGGCGGCTCCGATGCGGATATTCAACGGCTTCGACGAGATCAAATCCGCTGTTGGCACCGAGGTCGGCGTCAGCGACTGGATCGAGGTGACCCAGGATCGCATCAGCCGGTTTGCCGATGCGACCTGCGATGAGCAATGGATCCATGTCGATCAGGAGCGCGCCAAGCGCGAGTTACCCGGCGGCACCACGATCGCGCACGGCCTGCTTTCACTGGGCCTGACGCCGATGTTCATTCGTTCGGTGATGGGCCTCAAAGGTCTCAAGAACACCTTGAACTACGGCGCGGACCGCATCCGCTACTTGGCGCCCGTGCCGGCGGGTTCACGGCTGCGAGGCCGCGTGAGCATTGCCGAAGTCGAGGAAGCTCCGCCCAACGGCTTGCGGGTCAACTATCGCGTGGTGATCGAGATCGAGGGCGGCCAGCGACCGGCCTGTGTTGCCGAGCTAATCGCCCTGCACTACCGCTGATCCGCCCCGAGGCGCTGCCGTCCTCAATCGACGATGTGGTATCCGCCGTCAACGTAGGTGACGCCCCCGGTGATCAGCTTGGCTCCATCCAACGCCAGGAAGGCGGTCGCTCTTCCGACATCGTCGATGTTCACCAGGCTGCGCGTCGGCGCCTGCGACTGCGCCTTGTCCATCAGTTCGTCGAATTCGGGAATTCCCGATGCCGCCCGAGTCGCAAGCGGCCCCGGCGAGATCGCATGGACACGAATGCCTTTCGGACCGAGCTCCGCCGCGATGTAGCGGACGGCGGCTTCCAGCGCCGCCTTCGCCACGCCCATCACGTTGTAGTTCTTCACGACCATCTGGCTGCCGTAGTAGGTCATGGTGAAAAGCGTACCGCCATTCTTCATCAGCGGCTCGGCCAAATGGGCCATGCGCATGAATGACCAGCAGGACACGTCCATGGTCTTGAGAAAGCCGTCGTGGTCGACATCGACCACGCGCCCGTGCAGGGCCTCCTTCGGCGAAAACGCGATGGAATGAAGCAGGAAATCGAGCTGGCCCCATTCCTTCTCGATCCGCTCGAAGACCTGCTCGAGCTGTCCTTCGGTGTTGACGTCAAGCGGCATGAAGATTGGAGCTTCGAGTTCCTTGGCGAGCGGCTCGACATGCTTTTTGGCGCGATCGTTAAGATAGGTGACGGCGAGATCCGCGCCCAGGGCCCGAAACGCCTTAGCGCAGCCCCAAGCAATAGATTGATCGTTGGCGATCCCGACGATCAGACCCTTTCGTCCTTTCAAGGCGACCTTGGTTTCGGGATAGACCGGTATGGTCATGATACCCTCGTCTGTTTCTGGCCGGAAGATTTGCTATTCATCAGCAGTGACAAGGTGTGCTGCGCAATCATCAGTTCCTCGTCAGTCGGCACGACGTAAACCGGCACCTTGCTGTCGGGCCGAGATATTTTCAGCGCATGAATGGAATTCTCGGCTGGGTCGAGTGCAACGCCGAGCCATGCCAGCTTCTCGGCGATCCTTTCGCGGATACCGACCGAATTTTCGCCGATGCCAGCGGTGAACACGAATGCGTCGAAGCCCTGCAACGCGGCAGCAAGCATTCCCGCATTGAGACCGGCGCGGTAGACGAAGTAATCGACAGCAAACGCCGCATGCGGATCCTTACTGGCCTCCAGTTCCCGCATGTCGTTGCTGACACCGGAGAGGCCCTTCAATCCGCATTCGCGATAGAGGAAATTCTGTACGTTCGAAGCCGACATTCCCCGTTCAGAAATGAGAAACAGCACGACGCCGGGGTCGATCTGTCCTGGCCGGGTTCCCATCGCAAGTCCGTCGAGCGCCGAAAAGCCCATCGTGCTCTCAACGCTATGTCCGCCCTTGAGGGCGCACATCGAAGCACCACTGCCGAGATGAGCGACGATTACTCGTCCGCCTGCGATATCGGGCGCAACATGGGGCAAGGTCCTGGCGATGTATTCGTAGGATAGACCGTGAAAACCGTAACGCCTGATTCCTTCGGCATGGAGTTGGCGCGGAATTGCATAATAATCTGCCAAATCACCGTGACTGCGGTGAAACGCAGTATCGAAACAAGCGACCTGCGGAAGCGTCGGGAAATTGGCGAACAGCGAACGGATAGGCGCCAGATTGTGCGGCTGGTGCAACGGTGCCAGCGAACTGAACCGTTCCAGACGCGTCACCACGGCATGATCGACCAGAATTGGCCGATCGTAGTCCGGTCCGCCGTGAACGACCCGATGCCCGACGGCCAAAGGCCTCACTTCGAGCTCGTCGCGGAGCCAGTCGCCGGCGACGGATAACGCAGCCGTGACATCCGGGATTTTTTCGATCGCATAGGCCCGGTCGGCCAATGGACCGCCATCGCTTCCGGTCGCGCGTAGCCGCGGACGGCTTCCTATGCCATCCATCTGACCCTTGATCTGCCGGCGAAGCCGACCGTCGGCATCAACCGCGAAGATCTGAAACTTGACGCTTGAGGATCCCGCATTGACGACAAGGATGCTGTCCATGGCGGTCACGCAGCGGCGATCGACGCGCGCCGGCGCCGTGCATCCGCATAGAGCGACGCTATGGCGCAGGAGGCCATGCGCGCCCGCGGTGAATCCGCTCGCGAGGTCAGCACGATCGGCACGCGGGCGCCGAGCACGATTCCCGCGCCATCCGCTTTGGCGAAATAGGCAAGGTTCTTAGCCAGCATGTTGCCCGCCTCGAGATCCGGCACGACCAGGATCTGAGCCTGGCCCGCCACTTCCGACTTGATGCCCTTGATCCTTGCCGCCTCCATGTCGATCGCATTGTCAAACGCAAGCGGTCCATCAAGTACACCGCCGGTGATCTGGCCGCGATCCGCCATCTTGCAGAGCGCCGCCGCCTCGATCGTGGAGGGAATTTTGGACGTCACGGTCTCGACGGCCGACAGGATCGCGACCCGGGGCAACGTGCCGAATCCCGCTTGCGTGTAGAGGTCAATTGCATTCTGGATAATGTCTCGCTTGCCATCGAGGTCCGGGAAGATATTGATTGCGGCATCGGTGACGAAAATGGTGTCGGCGTAGGCCGGCACGTCCATGACGAACACATGGCTGATACGACGCTCGGTGCGCAATCCCGTCGCCTTTGCGGTCACGCTGCGCATCAGTTCGTCGGTGTGCAAACTGCCCTTCATCAGCATTTCGCCCCTGGCCGCATGGATCAACCCGACGGCCTTGGCGGCAGCGGCTTCGCTGTGCGGGGCATCGACGATCTCGAAGTCAGCGATGTTGAGGCCGTATTTGGCCGCTGTGTCCCTGATCTTCGCCGTGGGACCGACGAGGACCGGCTTGATGATACCGGCTTCCGCGGCCTCGACGGCACCGCGCAGGGAGCTCTCATCGCAAGGGTGTACGACGATGGTCGACACCGCTGGAATGGCCTTGGCGGCCGCGATCAGGCGTTCATACTTGACGCCGGGCCGTTTCTCGTTCGCATCTGCTGCCATGACATTCATCCTGTCACTGCGGATTTCCCCAGATGGCGCTACGACGCCTTCGCTTTTGAATCGAAAGGGACGATGCCGGCTTGCCCTTCCGGAACTGACGACGTGGCGCCGCCAAATAGCTGACCAACCTGCTTCAGGCGCCTGGCTACTTCACCGGAGATTTCGGCGCTGGCGGACAGGACTTCGCGGATCGCCGCGAGACCAGCGTGGCGTTCATCCGCGCTTTCGGGAAGCAGCTTCGGAATGGCTGCCAGCGCCGCGTCCTGGTCGAGCAACAACATGAAGAACTGCTCGCGCACCATCGTCTTGAACTGCGCGAGCGTGAGGTGCGTCCCGCCGTCATTCCTTCGAACTCGGCGCAATGCCTCGAGGCTGCGCTCATCCACCATTCCCCGCGCCATGCCGACATACAGCAGGCCGCGAATGGTCGCCTCCCTTAGGCCGCCATGGCCGATCTGTGATTTCAACTCGGCGATCCGCGCTTCGAGGCGCTCGCGATATTGTGCGGACATCTCCAGCTTTCGCGACGGCGTCGACTGCGGGTCGATCCCGACGGCGGCCTGAAGTGCCGGCGATCCGTAGACTGAAAGGAACAGCGCTTCGCTGAGAGCCTCCTGTGAGTCACGCCATTTATCGAGTGCACTGACGATCTGCTTCGACATCGTCTCCTGAAAGACGACGAAGGGATTGTCGGACGCAGCCGGCTTGCGGTGTTCGCGAACCTTCTCAGCCGCGGGCTCCACCGCCTTCATCATTGAATTATCGCCACCGAACGCTTCATATTGCACGCGCAACGGATGCCGGTTGCGCATCAAGTCAGCCATCTGCGGCGTCACCATGGACTTGATCCAGGGTTGGACGAATTTCCGATAGGCGGTGAGATTGATTTCCGAGACACGAGCGGCGGTCGCGAACCGCCGTTCATCTTCCGGCGAGTTGCCGCCCATGGCGCGAATGTCCTCGAGCGTACGTTGTTCGCAACGCATCACCCACTGCCCGACAACCAGATCGGCGTTTGCGGTATCCGCGCTTCGCGCCTCGAACGTTGCTTCATAGAGCCCGGGAGGCAATACGTCGATCAGATCGATGTTGCTGGAAAATTCGCTGTGCTCTTTCTTGGCCACACCTGCCGACACGAAGATTCCGAGATGCCCGACGGTTTCATGGACCGTGTAGACGATCGTTTGCCCATGGGCCCTGATCTCATCGACATCGGCGTAGAGGTCGAGAATCCAGCCTAGCGCCTGCTGCGGCGGGGTGATGTTATCGCCTTTGGAGCAGAATACCACGATCGGGGACTTGATGTTGCGGAGATCAACCGCAGTGCCGTCCGACATCTTGATGCGGCCGGCGGCAAGGTTGTTGCCGACAAAGAGTTCATCGACGATGAACTGAATTTCCTCGGCATTGAGATTGACGTGTCCACCCCACCAGCGTTCAAATTCGAGGTAGCGATCGGCCTCGGTGTCCACCTTGGAAAATACATTATATTGCTTAGTCCACAGCGTGTTCGAGGGATTCTGGCTCTCGAAGTTCTGCACCAGCCATGCACCGTCGAACTTGCCGCCTCCGAGATCACTGGTCAGCGCGGTCAACCAGCTACCGCCGAGCAGGCCGCCCGAATAGCGCATCGGATATTTGCCGTGGACACCTGCCCAATATTCCAGTGGGGCGCCGGCGATGATGATCGGGCCGAACAGCTCCGGTCGCAGCGAAGCCAGGATCATCACTGCCCAGCCCGCCTGGCAGTTGCCGATCACGCACGGCTTGCCGTCGGCGCCGGGATGCAGGGCGGTGACCTTCTCGATGAACTGCGCCTCTGCTCGCGCAATGGTTTCGATGGTCTGACCGGGCATCGGTTCCGGCAGAAAACCGATGAAATAGCAGGGATGACCGGCCTTCATGGTGACGCCGATTTCGCTGTCGGCCTTGAAACCGCCTATCCCTGGGCCATGACCAGCGCGGGGATCGATGACGATGAACGGCCGCCGATTGAGATCAATCTCCACATCCCGAGGCGGAATAATGCGCACCAGCGCGTAATTGACGGGATGTTCCAGTTTTCTCCCGTCCATGATCAGTTCGACCGAATGGTTCAGGACATTCGGCGCGCTCTCGGCGAGGTGCTCGCGATACTGGTCCCCTCGCCGACGCATGACGTCAAGGAACAGCACAGTGCGCTGGCCGCTATCGACCATGTATTCCATGGCCGAGGCAACCAGCCCCGACGTCGCATCACCTGACAGAATTGGCTTGTCCATGGGCATATCCCGATCTGTATTCCCAGCACCCTGATAGGGAAGTCGGTGCCCGTCGAGGCGACCTTGATCTAAGTCAAGCCTCAAGTGAGTAGGGATCGAAGGCACGGCATTGGCTATCGGCAGCTGTCGCTGCGCCGGCCGCTCCTATCCGGCTTTGGCGCGGAGCGCGCCGTCAAGCGTAAGAGTTCGGTCAAGTTCCCCGACCTTTCTTTCGATGCCATCAGCCCGCAGCAAGTCGCGAGCTGATCCATGTGCACCTATGATGCGCAAAGTAATGCCGCGGCTGGCCAATTCAGCGTGCAGTTCATGCAGCATGTGAGAGCCTGCGAGGTCGACATACGGCGCGGCAGAGAGATCGCAGATGGCAAGGCCGACGACAGAGGGAGCGGTCTTGCGAATCCGGTTCAGGACTGTTTCGATGATCGCGTCGGCATTGACGTAGATCAGCGAGGCCTCGGGACGAAAAACGATCGCGTCAGATAGCGCCTCATTCTCGGGATGTCGATCCAGGTCCGAATAGCTGTCGGTTCCGGGCACGCGCCCGAGAAACGCGACGTGCGGGCGCGAGACTCGGGCAAGCAGCAGCAAGATTGAGGCAATGGCTGCGAGCAGGATGCCCTGAAGTATTCCAAGGAGCAGCACGGCCACGAGCGCAATCGTCGCAGCAAGGAAATCCAACCGGCTTATCCGCCACATCCGGAGCAGCGCCGGGAAGTCCAGCAAGCCGAACACCGCGGTCAGGACGACCGCGGCCAGGACCGCCTTTGGAAGATTTTCCAGCAGGCCGGTCAGAAACAGCAGGCATAGCGCAAGCGTCATCGAGGCAACGACAAGCGCGAGCGGTGTGCGCGCGCCAGCCTTGTCATTCACGGCCGACTGCGACAGACCGCCGGCCACCGGGTAACCGTGCCCCATCCCCGCCGCGAGATTGGCCACGCCGATGGCAAGAAGCTCCTGCCGGGGATCGAGCGCGTATCCGTGCTTTGCGGCAAAGGTGCGCGCCGCTGACACGCCTTCGATATACGCCAGCAGCAGGCATCCGGCCGCCAGCGGAACGATTCCCTCGACGTCGCGCAGCCTGAGAGCTGGGCCTGCAAGGCTCGGCAGGCCCGCCGGGATTTTCCCGGTCGTCGGCACTCCGAGCGCAGGAAGCCCCAGCACCGTAGCGGCAATGATCGCCAGCGTAACGACCCCAAGAGCGACGGGCTTTCCAGGAAGCAGCCCCTCGCCCAGCACGATCAAGCCGATCGCGACAACACCGACCGTAAGAACGAGATAATGCATCTCACCGAGCTGCCCGACCAGCAGCCATGTCCGGTCAAAGAAATTGTGGCCGCCTCCTGCAACCCCCAAAAGACTTGGCAACTGGGTCATCGCGATGGTCAAGCCGGCGCCAGCCTTGAAACCCACGAGAATGCTGTCGCTGATCAGCTTTACGAGCGCGCTTAGCCGCAGCAACCAGGCGAATAGGCACAGCATCGCGACGGTGAAGGCTGTGAGACTAGCGATCTGGGCGTAACGTTGTGCGTCGCCTTCGGCCATTGCCCCCACCGTTCCGGCGATCATGAGCGAAATGGCGGATGTGGGCCCGATCGCCAGCTGCCGCGAGGATCCGAGCAGGGCATAGCCCAAGCCGCCCAGCAGGTAGCCGTAGATGCCGACCTGCGGAGGCAAGCCCGCAAGCGCCGCATAGGCGAGCGAAACCGGAATGGCGTACGCAGCCAAGGTTATCCCTGCCACCATGTCGCCGGGCAGCCAGGAGGGCCGGTATTCGTTCAACCAGCGGCTTGGCGGAAACCACCGAAGCCGGAATGGCCCTGTTTCAAGTTCGGTCGAACCCGCCATGCGACCCCGCGCGTTCTCTATCCTTGGTCGTGAGTACGGGCCTCCCCCGGCGGGTTCGCTTGATTCAAGTCAATGTATCCGGGCTCTTTGATCCAAGGATAACCCGGCACGACCGCGCGGCAGCGCGCGACAGATTTCGGCGAACCCTGTCCATTGTATTGAATTGTCCTTCTCGGACCTCTCGCCCAGAGCACACCTCGATGAACTGGAGCAGATCGTACGGCCTCAGGAGCTACCTCCGATCGTCGCTGTGGGTCGTTCCGTTCATTGCGATCCCGCTCGAACTCGTGGTCACGCGACTGTCGCACGGGTTCGATTCCTGGCTCGGATGGAATTTCCTGGAGTTCGCCCTCCCCGGCGCACAGGCTTTGCTACAGGCCGTCGTCACCGCAACGCTGTCCTTTGTAGTCTTCACGTTCGGTTCGCTGCTCGTGGCGATTCAAGTCGCCGGCGCACAATTGACCGCACGAATTATCGCCACCACGCTGTTGCGAAACAATGTCGTCAAATACACCGTTGGCCTGTTCATATTCACGCTGATGTTTGCCCTCAGCGCACAAAACAGAATGGAGAAGGATGTCTATCAATTCGTCATGCTCATGGTCGCTCTGCTCGCTATCTTCTCGTTCGCGGCATTCTTGTATCTGATCGACTATGCCTCCCGATTGCTGCGCCCGATCAGCATTCTGGCACATGTCGGCGCCAATGGTCTCGTAGTCATCGAAGGCACCTACCCCGATCAAAGTCGCAGCTCCGACGGTTCGGTAAACTGTGTTCCTGATCTCGATTCGCCAGATGAGGTCATTCAGCATGTCGGAACATCCGGTATTGTTCTTGCCGTCAATCTTGAGCTGCTTGCAGCCGAGGCCGAGCGAGCCAACGGCCTCATTGAATTCGTTCCCCAGGTCGGCGACTTCGTCGCGGTGGACGAACCTTTGTTTAATCTCTATGACGGCGCGCAGTCGATCGACGAGGAAACCTTGCGCTCCGCTATTGCGTTCGGCTCCGAACGTACGATGGACCAGGATCCCACATTCGCGTTCCGAATCGTTGTCGACATCGCGCTCAGAGCGCTATCGCCGGCGATCAACGATCCAACGACGGCCGTTCTCGCGATAGATCAGCTCCACCGCTTGCTGCGAATGGTTGGCACCCGTCATCTGCGCACCGACGAAATAGTGGACGAATCCAGGCAGCTGCGCGTGATTTTCCGGACTCCCAACTGGGAAGATGTCGTCCACCTCGCATTCAGCGAGATACGCTCCTGCGGCTCGAACAATCTGCAGATCGTACGACGGCTGCGGGCCATGATCGACAATCTGATTCAGACCCTTCCCGCCCAGTGTCACCCGCCGCTACAACAGGAACTGAGCCTGCTCGACCGCGAAATCACGCGGAATTTTGTCTATCCAGAGGAGCTGGCGCTTGCCCGAATTGCGGACTCTCAAGGCCTGGGAGGACGCTCCGGAAAAAGCAACCTCGGCACGCGTGTTGCGCAATGAGATCCGGATCGATGGGCTGGTGCGCGTAGGCCAATGGACTGAGATTGGATCGACTCCAATGATGTGAAGCGCATCGCTTTCAATTTGTCCGAATATGGAGCTGGACGATGTCAGAGAATAGTGCTCTCACTCGGAAGCAGCTGAACACGCCGAAGGCCGCCGCGATCGCTGGCATCGCCTTTTCAGTTCTTCTGATAGCAATACTCTGGCTGCTTCGGCGTTCCGTTCCAGACGATCCCCTGGATTCCGGGGCCTGGATCGCCACGGAATCCGGAACGGTTGTAATTGCGCTAAATCTGATTCCCTTTGCCGGGGTTGCCTTCTTGTGGTTCATCGGCGTGCTGCGGGATCGCCTTGGTCAACAGGAAGATCGCTTCTTTGCCACGGTTTTTTTTGGCAGCGCCCTGCTGTTTCTGGCCATGCTGTTTGCGGCAGCTGCGATCGCCGGCGCGATCATGCTGTTGGCTTCTTCCGCCGGACCCAATCAGCTAGATAACTCCCCTACCTTCCATTTCGCGCGCGCCACCGTCTACATCATCGCGAATGCCTACGCGGTCAAAATGGCGTGCGTATTCATGATCTCAACATCGACCGTCGTAATACGCACCGAGATCGCCCCGCGCTGGATTGCCATTCTGGGGTTTGTCCTCGCATGCGTTCTATTGGTTGGCAGCTACTACCTGAGCTGGAGTATCGCAGTTTTGCCGATTTGGGTCTTCCTGCTCAGCATTCACATCCTGATCCACAATCTTCGCGGACCGCAGGGAGATGATCATGCCCGAGGCTAGGCACTATCGAGCCATCGAACAGCTTCGCGATGGACGCCAAATTGAAATCCGGGCGCTTCGGCCGGACGACAAGGACGACATGCTCGCCGCAATCGAGCGCACAAGCACCGAGTCGCTGCAGCGGCGCTTTTTCGCGGTGAAGCGCAGCTTCTCGCAGAAGGAAATCGACTTCTTCATGAAGATCGACTTCAGCAATCATGTCGCGCTGGTCGCATTTGCTGACGAAGATGGCCGCCCGACCATCGTGGGTGGCGGGCGCTATGTTGTAGTTGAACCCGGCAGAGCGGAGGTCGCTTTCATCGTCATCGACGGCTATCAGGGCCAAGGCCTGGGAGCGCATTTGATGCGGCATCTGGCCGGTATTGCGCGTGACGCCGGATTGACGGAATTGACGGCGGAAGTGCTGCCGGAGAACACGGCCATGCGCAAAGTGTTCAGCAAGTTCGGCTTCCGGCCTGGGCCCAGACGGGAGCCGCAGGTCATCCACCTCGTGATGCGCCTCGGTTGACAACCGCCGCTGGGCGCGCGGGGGTATTCATGACAAAACACTCGCACGCTCACTCGATTTTCGCCGGGCCGGCGCTGCTGACTGCTGCAGTGCTTATCGCGCTCGGCGCCCCGCCGGCGCGCGCCGAACACCGCTGCGATGATATTGCCAACCAGCTCAAGACTCACATCGACAGCCTCAAGGTTGGCATCACCGCCGCCAACACCATCTATCTGTCACATCCACTGGCCATGGAACTCTCGCTGGGCTGTTCGGGGGCAATTTCAAGAACGAACTGTATGCCAAGGCCGACAGCCGGAAGCCGAAACCAGCTTTCCTCGATCTCGTCAGCAGCGCTGCCGCTATTATTTTCACTTTGCCGAAAGACAATACCCTGACCGGCGTCACGCGTTGCATCGAACGGATGGGGTACTGCGCGGCGACACCGTCAAGATGCGCTATCGCCGCCTCGACTTTGAATGCTCCCGCACCAAGACCGAGGCGTCGATTGCGATCTCGCGCCGCACGGATGAGTGAGAAAGCGCGGGCAATAGCGGACATTCGTCACGTCACCGTTGCGAGGCCTGCGGCAACCTTGGCTATTCGGCGCCGCGTTCACGTACCCTCCTGAGGGTCTACCCGGCAGTTCTGACGCGACAGTCAAACCTACTGATGCTTCTCGATCAGCTCGTTTGATACAGATCAAGCTGGAACCGTTACACGTTGCTCCTATCCGTCTCAAGCGTTCTCCGTCGAACGTCCCAGCTTCAGATTACCCAATCCCATTCGGGTCTCGACATGAGAAAGAACCCAGCTATTGCCGTCGTGGTGATTACGATCTGTTTGTTGCTTTTATGGCTGATGCTTTTCGCTAAATTCGGCGACTAGCCGCATTCTCGCTCACCCACTTCGCATCACGCGCCGCAGTGATCTTGCTGCTCTCAACTAGGGAATACATCAGTCCGCCAACGAGCGCCTCGCCGAGGAAGGAGTAAGCGTGCGTGACGCAGCAGAAGGTCAGTATTGACCACCGCCCCAGTAGCAACCGCCGACGCCACGGATACACGGCCCCACCATGCGGGAATTGCGGCGGATCCCTTCTGGTATCATGTCCTCGAAAGCGCGTGGGCGATCGTTTTCGATCGGTGCGGAACGACGAGAGCAGGGAAAGCGATCCTCCTCAGCCGCGCCACAGTTCGCTGCCGGCTTTGAGGTGGAGTCGCCCCTCGACGCGGCGCGACGCGGTGTTGAAACCGGTGGACCTACAGGGGCAGCTGATGGATGTGCGGGAGGAGTGGGCGCGGTTGTGGGGGGAGCCGACGCAGCTGCAGGAGCAGCCGACGGGGTTGGGGACGGCGGCGACGGGGCCGCGATCGGAGGAGACGGGATCGGTGCGGGGGGCGTGGGCGGGACGGTCGCCTCCTTGGATTGCGGCAAGATACGTTCATTGACAAAAGAACTCAGCGACGAAATCGCCTTATCCGCGGCGGTGCGAACGGCGGCAACGCCGTCGAAATATCCCGAAACTTGCTCGCCGAGAGCAACAAAGCCATGCAAGGCGTAGAGCAGCAAAAGGGCGAGGAATGTGATCGTGTAGCGCCGTATGCGACGTCGCAGGGGAAATAAAACAATCTTCCCGACAAAAGCGAGCGCCCTCCGCCACGTGGGCACGCTCGGCTCGCTCGCCGTCTGGCGCAGCGGCTCGCTCTTCTGCACCGAATCCTCGTATGGCGGCGCCAGTCTGCCGGTACTCTCGATTGCTTCGGCAATTTGACGAAAGCTCTGACCTTCTCTCCGGAGCGTGCTTCCTATGTTGCGGAATGCCGCATCTCCGAGCATACCGGGCTGATCCATGCGTTTGATGTTGGCCACGATCCTGGGCTGCAGCAGCAATCGACGCTGTTCGATCAACTCGGCCATTTTCGAGAAGCTCAGCTTGGCATCGCTGAGGGTTTGCGCGGCGCGGTCCTTGGCGGCCTGGGCCACGACAGGATCCTCCGCGTCCATCCGCTCCATGACCTGTTTCAGGAGTGCCATGTCATCGATCATCGCAAAATCGCTCCAGCGACAGTCGTATTTATAGCAGAGCTCGTTCGCCGTCGCCCGATCGCGCATCGAACCGTTATGAACGTTTCCGACTATCGCCGCCTTGCGGGAACCAGACCAGGGCGCGCACTACGGCTAGGACAACGACCGCACGACTCACCGTTAGCCTTGTGGTTCGTCTCGCCAGTCCAGCGACGCTCACCAGAGTTGACAGACGGCCCAAAAGCTGACCTTGACGGCTTGATCTAGGTCAACAAGTGCTCCGAAAGCTTCGCTTCTCCTCCCCGAATGATCACTATCCCGGAATTGACGGCGCAAGCCCTAGGGTCATTCCTGGCCTCGGAAACGCGAGGCCGCTTTGGCTCATCGAACGCCGATTTGAGTGAGCTCCTGCCTTATGCCGCAAGGCTTGCGCTGGATTGCATCGGCAACAGCGACGCCTTGTACCACAATGTCGAGCACTCGATGCTCGTGACACTGGCCGGGCACGACATTCTGATTGGGCGAGCGCTGTTGCGTCCAACAACGGCCGGCGACTACGCGAATCTTATCTTGGCGTGCCTTATCCACGATATCGGCTATGTTCGTGGAGTTGTTCAAGGCGACGAAGAGGATTGCTTCGTCGCCGACGTCTCGGGCCGCACCGTTCGCCTGTCACGCGGCGCGTCCGACGCAGCGCTCGCGCCGTATCACGTCGACCGCTCCAAACTGTTCGCCTTGGAGCGCCTCGACTCGACCGAAAACCTCTTGTTCTACGAATTCGAGGAAATCGGACTGAACAAGACCCTCGGCTACGAAACGCCTGCCGACATCGTCTATAAATTCCCGCAATTCTACTGGAGCAACGTCGCACCGCAGATTCAGACCGCCATACACTACCTCAATGTGACATCAAGCGGGCGTCAATGGATCGCCAATCTCTACGGTGACGTCTTTCGAGCCGAGCGTGAGGTGAATCTCTCAGGCCCGCAAAAGTAACCGCACGAGGACGAAGGTTCGGAAAGCGTACCGCCCGTCTGAGATCGGCACGGCTTCGTCGGAAGCTAACGTCAAAAATCGCTGTTCGCGAAAAGCGCGTCATCGAATCCTCCTGCCAAATCGCAGGAGAATGATATCGTTGACGGCGTTTTCACACAGCCTGGGTCAAAAACGGAAGTGTCCGGGCTCGCGCGGCACGTCCGTTTTACCCTCAGGAGAAGACATCGTCAGCCTGCCCCAGCATGTCCGTTTGGTGCCACAGAAAACGACATTGTTATCGCTCGGTGACTCAGGCAAGGTTGTTGGCGGCAGAGGTGGGGTCGTGGGACACCTGTACAACTACTTCTTTCTTGTCGTTTTTCTTATTGGCATCGCCATTGTCTTTTTAGCGAGCGAATTTGGATGGCGACTGGGCACACGGACCGAGGGTC
>Ga0137362_10000308_pt1 | contig 23953 bp, 30 predicted proteins | sample MadtaG_2_FD_104801 | JGI IMG/M metagenome (GOLD analysis project Ga0137362, IMG submission 104801) | Vadose zone soil microbial communities from Angelo Coast Range Reserve, California, USA - Mad1_100_16 metaG | ecosystem: Environmental > Terrestrial > Soil > Vadose zone | place: USA: California... | reverse complement strand
GCACTGGCCGAAGCAGCTTGGGGCGCGGCCGTTGACTTTCGCAATGTGCTCTACGCCACCCTCGGCACGGGCATCGGAACCGGAATTATTTTCGACCGCCGCATCTACCACGGGCGCACCGGCAGCGCCGCGGAGGGCGGGCACGTCAGCATCGACTACAACGGCCCGCGCTGCAGCTGCGGAAAACGAGGATGCATCGAAGCGCTGTGCTCCGGCCCGGCGATTGCGCAGCGCGCGCGGGCACTCTTGGCGGAATCGAATACGCCGTCTCGCACGCGCGAACTTGCCGGCGGCAATCTCGAGAAACTAACGACGGAAAATGTTGCGGAAGCGTTCCGCGAAGGCGATACCGTGGCGAGAGAGGTTTTGCAAGCGACATCCGATTTGCTGACTGTCTGGCTCGGCAACATGATCGATTTGTTGGAGCCAGACGTAATCGTGTTTGGCGGCGGCGTAGCGCAATTAATGAGCGAGTTCTTCCCCCGCATACGGAGCGAGCTGCCAAAGTGGTCCATCAATTCGCGTTGCTGCGAAATCCCGCTCCTGCTGGCGAAATACGGCTCCGACGCCGGAATCGCCGGCGCCGCCGCCCTCTGTAGAGAATGACAATGAGAAGTATGTTGCTGTCAAAAACTCCGGCTTCTTTAGGCTGCGAGGTTTCGCGCAGAGCTGGCTGTGCTGCGGGGCAAGAATTCGCAGATCGCCGGCAAGCGATGAAGCCTCGCACCTTTGCGCGGCAAATGTGGCGGAAGCGTGTGGGAGTCGAACCCAAACTTTAGACTCCCAACTCACGGCGAATGATGACGTTACAGCTTCCGCCAAGTTCCAATTGGAGTCAATTGGAGTCAGTCCCGAGATCGACCCTAACAAGGCTCCAGGGCCCACCTGACAGTGATCCTGGGACAGCGGCGCGCGAGCTGGGCCCTGCGCTAGCTTTGAAAAAGAATCAAAAGAATCAAGATGAAAAACGGCAAGAACAAAGCGTGAGTAGGGCAGCAACAGGGCGACCAGAAAAAGCCTAAGACTCCGAAGAGCGGTCCGAAAACTGCGGCGCTCAACCGACACAAAGGACAGTGCACGATCTGTTCGCACGAGAAATGCAAAGAGATCGAGGCGGCATTTGTGGCCTGGGAGAGCCCGGAAAAGATCGCGACCGAGTTCGGGCTGAGCCACCGCACAACAGTCTATCGGCACGCAAAGGTCTTCGGTCTAAACCTGCGGCGCCAGCAAAACATCCGCGTCCCGCTCGAACGAATCATCGAACGCGCGAGCGACCCTGCGCTGCAAGTCACGGGCGCAACTGTAGTACAGGCAATAGCGGTGTACGGCAAGCTCAACGCGCAGGGCCAACTCATCGAACGCCGCGAGACGGTCAGTCTAAACGAGCTGTTCGAACGCATGACTGTGGAAGAGAAAGAGGCATATGCGAAAGAGGGCAAGCTGCCCGACTGGTTCACGCAAACGGCGGGGAGCCAGGTCGCTACAGCGCCGTACGAAAGCGGGAACGGGGGAGATGCGGAATAGTCGCTAGGAATGCGGGTTCCGCTGTATTCGCGTCGCAATGTGACAGTGATTTCGCGCTACAAAAGCACTCTTGGAGGAAGCTGATGGATATGACACTTCGACCCGGAGATTTTCCCGTTGGTTCGGTGGAGTCTCGCGCCGCAATGCGTGCGATGCTTGAGCGCAGCGAAGATTCCAGGCCGCGCCTCAGAGTTGTTGTGCTCCATCCGCCTCACGATTGCAAAGGAGAATGCTGTATCCAGCATTCAGACGCTGACCCAGCGGCGCGCGGGAAGACCGAGCCGCGCATCTGTCACTTGGCCGATAAACCGCTCAAGTGCGTGGACGGAGTAACCTTCTACGACGTACCGATGCAATTCTAATTTCGACAGGGAGCGAGTATGAACACACCAAAGCCGGGAGATTTTCCAGTCGGGAGCGTGGAGAGCCGCGCCGCGATGCGCTTGCAGCTATCAAACCAAGAGGCGGAGGTACGCGTGGAGTTCATTAACTACATTCCCCGACCGTGGCGGGGTGAGGGTCCAGAACCCGAGAATTGGAATAAGGCGCCTCGCCTCACGGTTGGGAGAGACAAAACGTACTACCTCTATGTCCCTCCGAACATGACTCCCGAAGAAGTGCGGAAGATCCTGGGCCTGGGCAAAGTCAAAACCACAGTGACATTTGGCTTAGGCCGGCGGAAAGACGCTGAGGAGCACTGAGGAGCGCCAGAAACGTCCGCGGATGGGGAATGGGTGCGGCGACTCTCGAAGAAGCGGGGAGGATGCGTTCCTACCCTCACGTCGGCGCAGCTTCAAGCCGTCACACCACTCGGCTCGCTCATGGTCCTTCCCCCAAAACCCTGAATCCACAAAACGTGCGCTGACCTTCGGTCCGTCCTCGCGCAAAGTCAGGCGCGGCACGTCTTCCAGAAACAGTAGGGCTTTGGAGCGCGAACTCTGCCGCTTTTGATCCACGCCTGCAGAGTCGCCCTCGATATCTTCGCTGCTTTCTAAGTGTGGCTGTTGGAATGGTGCCGGGGGAGTGGCATGCACGACTCTGCCACAAGCTGACTTCCTGATCGAGGTGGCCGCATGAGCCAGGCGGAGAGAACTGTTTACTTGTGCGGTAATAGGTGCGGACGAAGCACGCGCGAGATACAGGATGCTTGGCCAAGATGCGAACACCGTCGAAGCACTGCGCAAACTGATTACCATGCTTCCGCGGATCCCGTGGGTGCCCCGAGTCTTCGCCCAAATGCGCACGGAGGATGCCCGCTGGATTGAAACGACTGCAAAGTTGAGACAAGCCGTTGAGCGAGAGCTTGAACGGATGGTACCTGAGTGCGTCCTCGTCGCCGAAATGCCAGAAGTGGACGAAGGCGAGCTGAATCCTTCCAAGCAGACTTTCGAAAACGCGCAGCCGTAAGGCAGGAAAGCTAGAACCAGGATTCCACTTGGTCGAGGCTTGCGCTTCGAAATCGTTGGGCTGCGTCCGTTGTCTCAACAGACACAACAGGTTGTGAGAGGGTCTCGGCTGATCGAAGTTAGCGCTTCTCGATCCTCCAACGATGAACTTGGCCCCCGCGGTGCCCCAATAGAATCGAGATTCTACCGCTCTTTCATGGACCAGGCTTGCGCCTTGAGGCCATCTTTTTGCGGCGCGCCACAATGATAATTATTACCACCACAAACAGAACTCCGGCGATTATGCGGATCGTAGTCGGATCCATCGAAGCACTCTCCTTAAAATTTGTGCAGCACAGGTTTCGCTACGACCTTTGCCGCATACTGCCGAACTGGGCACTGCCTTGGGAGCGAATAAGCGACACAAAAATACGTTGAAAACTGCCAAGCAGCAAGAGAATAACCAAATGATCGATGACGACAATTGTGCAGCATCAGTTCCGTTCCTACGGTGGGGCGATTAGAAGCTGCCTGGCGCTGGCCAACACGGTAATACTCAGAGCTCGATGCCCCGTCGATCATTCTTACTTTCCGACCTCCTCAGCCGGCAAAACACTTACGCCGATCAGTATCTTGCACGCGACTGGTTTTCCGTCAAGATGTGCCGCCAGGAACTCCCATTGCGCAAGGGCATTAAGAGCAGACTGCGTCCTGCCATCCGGGCCGCGTACCGAGTGCAAAGCCCCTAGCTTGCCGTTCTCGTCAATGATTCCGGTAACGAACACTGGCCCTGAATTTGCGGTAAGGTCAGTTTTGGGTGTTGTTGCCTGGATTTTCTTCAGCACAACGGGAGGCGTAAGCAAGCCGTTCAGCAAGCCGTTTTGGGCGGGAGCAGAACTCATCAGCGTGTACTGCATGGGCCAGTCGGGACCGCCGCCGGCGTCGGTCATTGGTATATATACAGTGTAAACGGTGTCGCTGCGGGAGAACACGCCCAAGTCTCTGCTGGCTCCGCCGCTGCTTCCGCCAGAAATAATCGTAAGGGCGTAAGAACCATGTGGAATTGGACTGGTCGCGACAGCTCGCCCGCTGCGTCCTGGAACACCGCCTGAGATTGAGATGCCCGGCAGGCCTTTGTTTCCTGCAGCTGCAGGTGCGGCCGTGCCAGCGCCAGATTTCGATCGCGGTTTCACGCTAGACGGGGATTCGGTACTCGCAACCCCAGCATGGCCCTTGCCTACTTCAACTCTGGTTCCGGTCCCATTCTCTACGCTCGGGTGTGGCAGGTCCTCCGAGGCACCCGCGCCTGCAATCTTTGCATCGGGCCGCGACGTGGCCGACGAAGCAGTTGTGTATGTTCGTGGCCCCACGACGAATCGGGAGATCAGCTCCGCATCAGGAATCGTGGAAGCGGGCTCAGGAGGAACAGTAACTGCGTCGACTACAACGAGTGCCTTTGGCGCGGCAATTTCTGGGGCAGTGGTTGCGGCAAGTACCCGTGATCTGGGTTCGGAGCTGGGTTCGGCAGTGACTATAGTCTTCGGCGCCAGTGGTTCTGCCGGAACCACGGGGAGCTTTAGCGCGTCGACTGGCAACACCGGATTTTGCACTGCGGGTTCATCGGCTCGGAATTTGGACGGCTCTTTCGGGGCCGGTACTACGGGGTGCTCAAGCCGTGACGCCAGTGGCACCGGAATGGCCGGAGCCGGAAACATCGCCATGCTCGGCAGGCGGAGCGGATATGTCAGCTTCGGGGGCGCAACCAAATCCGGCCGGCGGATCGTCTGCACGCCTTTTGTCGAGTGTGGAGGGTTGGAAACGATCTCCTGAGCGCCAGCATAGTCAGGCTTTGGCCGATTGGGAGTGGGTGGGTCGGCTGCAGGCAAGGCGTCTGAGGCATCCACCACGCTGCGCGGCTCCTGCCCCGAACCGATTTTGGGTTTTGCGCTTGGGCCAGCCTCTGTTAACTGCGGCAGACTCGGCAGGAACAGTGGTTGATACTCAACCTGAGTGTCAAAATCTGGCGCGATATCAGGCACGTTCATGAGTCGGGTCGGAACGAGGATCGGCACCGAAAAGAGCACGGCGGCCATGGCCGTATGCAAAGATATGGACAGTAATAACCCATTTCGGAGAGCCACCGTCGCGGGTAACAGCGCGAGCTTTGGAGCTCGGACTTGTTTCCGTACAACGACGGGCGGTGCTAAGGGTCCGATCGCAGAGCGTACTCGCATCAAACCTTTATTGAAATTGCGTACGATCACTACTGGTTCCGCGGGTTCCATCGTGGAGCCTAACTGCATCGAACCGGTGCTCAGATTGGGAATCACTGGAGTAGGGTTGGGCGCAGAACGGAAAACGTCGCGGTTGGATTCAGGATCATCTGGACGCCCGAACTGCCTACCATCGAGAGTTTGTCCACAACAATGTTTCCAATTGTGAAGCTACTCCCACCCGACCCGCCCGACAATGTCAGACAACTGGTGTTAGTGCCGCAAGTGCCTCCATTGCCGTTATGGAGATAAATGAAGCCAGAGAATATGAAGCTCCCGCCGCCGCCCAGGATAGCGCAGCGTCCCCCGAAACCACCGGTGCATGACCCGCTGTCCGCGGCAATGGAACGGTTCTGAAAGAACAAAAAACCGCGGTTGCCATCAGGAGATCCATACTGGCCGGTAGCGCCTATGCCCGACGTACCGCCACACGGACCCAGCAGAACGCTGCCAGCTAGCGCGGCAGGAACCTGCGATGGGTTCGCTGAGCCGCTGGGACACTTTAACTGGATAGATGCTACGTATCCGGTTGCCGCAGGGGACGATGACCCATCAATCTGATATGAAACAATACAGCTGGAGGGACTGCCCGAATTGTACGGATAGGGCACCGATGTGCAGGCGCTGGCGCCACCACTGCTTGAGCCAATCCCGAGGCTGGCGGACGTGCTGAAGTAAAACATGACACCCTTGCTCCCGTCGCCGGTCGCAGTACTCATGCGGGCAGCAGAACCGCTGCCGAAAGTCAGGCCGTTCGCGCCCACGTAGTACAAGCCCGGGTCGAAGATTGCGGTGCTTGGACCTGTTGAGTCGACCCCAACATTCTGCCAAGTGACTCCTCCATCTGCGATCGTTCCCCCTGAGCAGGTTCCGTCGGCTAGGCGGGTACATCGGGTGGTAGTAGTAAACGCAGGACAGGTTCCAGCAGAAGTGCCGGGCGTCGTCACCACATAGACAAACCCAGTGGACGTGCATGCCGACGGCGCTGGCTTCATCAGTGTGCCTGCGGCATAGGCATGGTTCGGTTGCCAGTTCGTACCGCCGGCTTTAAACTTGGGGTTCGAGCCTGAATAAGGAAGGTTCAAACAGCCCTCGTCGCCCGGGTTAATAGTTCCGGTCGAGCAGCCCGTGTAGTCTCCGGGTGTGAATTCAACACACCCACTCGGATCCGGACAGCCCTTGAAGCCGAAGGGCACTGGCGTAGCCGTGCCACCGGTAGCGGGGGCGGTCGCGGGGGCGCTGACCGCAGCAAAGGGGTCGCCAAAGGGATTGGCTCCGGGAATCCAGCGGCCGGCAGTGCCCACGTTGACTCCGGTTGGCTTGGTCGTGGGTCCTCCAAACACCGCAAAATCGGCCCCGTTATTGTTGGGCCCGGCTCCCGATAAATTGATTGTCGAGTTGGTTGATAGAGCGACGGCGGTGACGCTGCTCGAGTCAACTTGAATCGAGCGCGGGGGACCTCCGAGGACATTGGCTGAGGCGCCACCGTTTACCTGGAATGCCGGGTTTGCCGTCCTATGGAGCACGACCAACGGCACGGGGGTAATCACAGAACTCAAGCCACAGCCGGCCGAAGCTGTTACATTTATGGTTTTGATTGAAGACGCTATTCTCGTAAAGTACGTTGCGACCGGGTCTGTAACGGTCACCTTGATGTAAGGGTTGGCAATCGTGGGCAAGCCCGCCGGGATGCCGCTCACGCCTGGCAAACTCGATGGAAAACTGACGCTGACATTGGATCCCGAATAGCCGTTGAATGACGCGTACATGCAAGGCACAGAATTCGGCTTAGCGCTGCAATCGAAGGTAGAGCCGATCCAGGAGAAATCGAGCCCGGGGAAGTCGGTATTGGCGGTTGGATCGGTACCCTTCAGGAACACATCTGCTGCACCAGCCTGGCAGGCAGCATCTGCAGCTCCCTGGGCCATCTGGCGATGGGCCCATACTTGCGAGTAATCGGTGGCCAGCCCCAGCACCGCCAGCAAGAAGAAAGCGATGAGGATGACAATAACCAGGAACGTCTGTCCCTGTTGAGGAGACCATCGTCGCAAGCTGGAGCAGTCACGTTTCATGTTATGGAGCCACCATTCTCCCTTCCGCAAAGCTGTGCATGGTTGGAGCTGTTATGAATCGCGGGAGAAAGGGGATATATGTGTAGGTGACAGACACTCGTACGCGGTTCGGCGGGGCGGAGCGGTTATCGGGAAATGTTACCGACGTGGATATGGCGTTGACGTCGTGCATGGAGGCGCCAGCGAAAGTCTTGACCTTCGCTTGGGTGCCGGCCGGGTCCCCACCGCTATGAACGATGGCATAACGAACGCCCTCATTGGCGGCATCGGCCAGAACCGAATAGGTGTACATAAGCCAACTTAGTTCGAAGATCCACAACACGACCGTGAAAACCACCACGATCATCAATGCGGTTTCGACGAGACTCTGGCCGCGTTGACGGCGCCATCGAGTGTGCATCCTCGGTCGCATGCTAATACAGCGACCTCATGGAAACCTGGCGATGAAATTTCAAATTGGATGGCAAAATTACCATGAATGCCGTGCCCCGAATAATCGGGGTAACGGTGTACTCCACATCTACCCGGTCAAGTACATAAACTGGCTGCTCTGGATCCGCGGCTGGCGTTGGAAACGTGTATGCCGGACCGAATTGACTGCATAGCGCAACGCCGGTGCTTGAGCTGACGCCTATAGAACTGCTACACACTTGAACGGCGGCATTGGACGTGGTGGCACCAGTAATGGCGTGCGTCAGGTTGTCATAGACGAGATCACTGATCGCCGTGGCTCCGGGAGCCGTTCCCGTCCCTGCCACCCCACCTTGAGTGGCGTATTGCGCGCCCATTCGGGGTGCAGCCGAAAGGACCAGCACCATGAACCAAAGGTAGCCCCAATTGATGATATTGAAGGCAAGCCCGAGCAGTAACGGCATGGCGATTGCCGTTTCGACCAGGCTTTGTCCCTGCTGCCCCTTAAGCCGGCGCCGTCTGGCGAATTTTCTTTGCCACATACTCATTTCTCCACCGATTGCGCCGCCATATCCGCGCGATCAAACTCAATCGCGTCGCCAACAAGCGTGGAAGTTGATTCCAACATGCCGGACGGCAGCTCAAGGACTGCCGCTGCCTTCCAGAACATCCGAGTCATCCGGAAGGGCCGCATATCAGGCCTAATGGCGATGACTTTCCATTCGTTGTCCAGAACCGCGATATCAATGGGGAACTGCATTCCCCAGGTATGGATGCTTTGCGAAGGCACGATTAAGAGGCCATCGCCCGGCAGGAGTTCGCTCTCCCCGAGCAAACCGACAATGCGCGTCAACCCGGTCTCGGCCACTCGTACGCGTTCTCCCATCAGCGTTCTTCGCGTGGCGTTGATTACGCGCACTGCTTTTTTTTGCCATCGCATCGCTATTTCGCCAAGTCCGTGAATAGCTTGTGCAACGCGATAATCGCCGGTCCCAGTGCCACCACGAAAATCATGGGAAAGATGAGCAAGAGCGGGAAAAGCAGTTTGACGCCCGTCTTCGCTGCCACTTCTTCGGCCATCTGCGTGCGGCGCGTGCGCAGCGTGTCTGAAAATTGTCCGAGCGCATTCGCAATGGGCGTGCCGAAGCGCTCCGTCTGGACCAGCATAGCGACAAACTGCCTCACAAAATCGATATCAACTCGCTCCGCCATGCTGCGCCAGGCGTCGAGACGCGGCTTGCCGGCGCGCTGTTCGCGGCTGATGATTTGGAACTCGTCGGCCAACGCAGGCGAGGTCAGCCTTATTTCTTCCCCGACCCGCACCATTGCTTGGTCAATGCCCAACCCGGCCTCCATGCAGATCACTAATAGATCAAGCGCGTCAGGCAGAGCGCGGCGGATACTCCCCTGCCGGCGAGAAATCAAGTTCTTGAGCACAACATCGGGGGCTATAAAACCGAGGACGACGCCCACCAAAATCGCCGCCATCATGTTGTCGCCGAAAAAACTTCCCGCAACGATCGCAACCACCGGCAGTAACATCTTCGCTGCCGTAAAGATCTCGATGTGGTCAGGCTTTCGAAATCCTGCGAGCGCCAGCCGGTAGGCCATATCCTCATCCGACCCGGAAACGACGCTGCGAATGGGCTTGAAAGCACTGGTGACTCCAGCCGCCGCTCGAGCAAGCCCGCTTGTAGGCGTCTCGATGATGCTAGGGGAGACGGGCGCTGGCGGAGCTGAAATTTCCATCAAGCGAGCATCAATGGTTCCCCTGCCGCTTAACATCAGGATCAGCGCGGCGGCAATCAGAAACACGCTAATAGTTACCGATATCAGAAACAGAAGCATCATGCGACGTGGTCCTTAGTACTTGACATTTACAATCTTGCGTATTAGCACCATGCCGATCACCATCAAAATCCCGGCCCATTTCATCAGCCATTGCCCCAGGGGATCTTGGAACAGGACTTTCCCGTAGCCTGGATGGAGGAAGTTCATACCGACGAACATGGCGAACGGCAACGCGCACAAGATCCAGCCGGTCAACCGGCCCTGCGCGGTGCGAATCCGCATCTGTCCGCCGACGCGTACGCGCTCACGAATCACATGCGAGGTCTTATCCAGGATCTGAGCCAAGTTGCCGCCGGTCTCCTTCTGAACCAGAATCGCGGTGACCAGGAACTGCAGATCGGGAACGGGCACACGGCGGCTTAGGTTGGCCATGGCCTCGCGGAATGGCAGGCCGAAACTCTGTTCATCGGCCGCACGGCGAAACTCCGAACGCAAGGGTTCGTCGGATTCCTCAGCTATACTCTCAACGCTGGCCGATAATGCCTGACCTGCCCGCAGCCCGCGCGACATCAGGTCGATTGCTTCCGGAAGCAGTTCCGAGAAGCGCCGCAGCCGCCGCTTGCGTTTTTGTAGCAAGAAAATGTATGGGATCGCGCCCAGCGCGAGACCTGGGGTCCAGCCCAGCAGCCCCGGGGCAATCCACCAATTGCCGAGCACAGCACCCAAGCAAATGAGCACCAGTGTGCTGAACACGATCCGGCCCACGGTCCACTGCAGATCGCATTGTTCGATCAACAATTGAAGGCCCACAGCGGCACGGTTGTTGCGCAGGAATTTATCGAAAGCGGGAATTGTGCTGAAAGTGACTTCCTTCACTATGTCCGGCTCGTCAGTTCCAGAGGAAACTCTCTTTCGATCAAGGGAGGCCAACCGGAAATAAATCAGTTTGTCTGCCTTCGAGGGTTCGGTAAAGAACGCGACCACCGCAAAGGCGGTGATCAAAATAATAAAAAAGATGCTGATAAGCGTCACGACTAAACCTCGCAGACGTGCTCGAAGATGTTCGGCGGAAGCTGGATACCCGATGCCTTCAATCGCTCGGTAAACGTGGGCCGCAGACCTGTCGCGCGAAAGCGGCCAAGTACGCGACCGTTCGCTCCGATGCCAAGGCGATCGAAGACGAATATATCTTGCAGGGTCACCATGTCATCCGAGACTCCGGTAACCTCGGAAATTTGCGTCACTCGGCGGACGCCATCGCTGAGCCGGGCTACCTGCACGATAATTGACACCGCTGATGCGATTTGTTGTCGTATGGCCTTGTCCGGCAGATTGATCTCGGCCATCAAAGACATGGTTTCGAGGCGCGCGATCGCGTCGCGCGGATTGTTGGCGTGAATAGTAGTCAGCGAGCCGTCATGGCCGGTGTTCATGGCCTGCAACATATCCAACGCCTCGCCGCCGCGCACCTCGCCCAGCACGATGCGATCCGGGCGCATACGGAGAGCGTTAATCACCAATTCGCGCTGACGAACTGCGCCTTTGCCCTCTACGTTCGGAGGACGGCACTCCATTCGCACGACGTGCGGCTGCTGCATTTGCAATTCGGCCGAATCTTCGATCGTGACGATTCGTTCGCGCTTGGAGATAAAACTCGATAGCGCATTCAACAAGGTGGTCTTACCTGCGCCCGTGCCTCCCGAGACAATGATGTTGAGCCGCGCTTTGACCCCGCTCTTCAGCAGTTCCAGCATCGGAGACGTAAGGGCATGCTTGGCAAGCAGTTGCTCAACCCCGATCGGAGTACGGCCGAAGCGGCGGATGGACATGATCGGACCGTCGATCGCGAGTGGCGGGATGACCACATTTACGCGCGAGCCGTCGTCCAAGCGCGCGTCGCACATGGGCGACGATTCATCCACGCGGCGTCCCACGTTCGACACGATCTTGTCAATGATGTGGCGCAGGTGCGCAGCATCCTTAAAAACAACGCTGGTAAGTTCCAGCATGCCGCCTCGTTCGATGTAAACCTGCCGATGCGTGTTGACTAGAATGTCGGTAATGGATGCATCTTGAAGCAGCGGCTCGAGAGGCCCCAGGCCAAATACTTCGTGCAACACCTCGCGGCAGATTCGCTCTTTTTCCGCCCCGCTGAGTGGGACATTAGCCGCGCCAATGAGGTCATAGATTACGGTCTGCACCTGCGTTCGCGCACGTACGTCTTGCAGCGAGGTGAGCCTCTCGAGATCGATCTTGTTCAATAAGTCGCGATGGAGAGCTGTCTTCAGCTCCTGATGTGATTTGTACGAAGGCGCACTGGCGCCTTCTGATGGCTGAGGAACTGATGTGGTTGCGAATCCGAATCCCATGCCTTTAAACTCTCCCAGGCGAAACTACTTGCTAAACAGCGCTCTCATACCACCGCCAGACTGGGCCGCAGCCATAGCTTTGGCTTTGTTGTCGCCACTGCCGCCTGCCAATTGGTGTGCCCACTTCTGGATGGCTGCTCCAAAATCCGATTTACTTCCTGAGGTAATTGGCGTCCCGGTGTGGATGGCGCGAATTACTTCGCTGTAGCTGTTTGGTACCCGCAGCGAAATCGCTCGCCCCAAGGCTTTTTCAATACGCTCATCGCTCAGCGGTCCCTTCTTCGAATGACGGTTGAGCACAACTTGAATGCTGCTCGAGCTATATCCCAGTTTTGACAGGTGCTCCATGTAGCGGACTGTGTTACGCACCGACGGTAATTCAGCGGTCATTACGATCGCAACTTGCTCCGACTGCGAAATGCATGCCCGCGTCCCATCCGTTAGCCCGGGCGGGCAATCGACGACCACGAAATGATAGGTGTCAGCGAGAAACGCGAGCGTATGTTCCACACTGGAGGGCGACGCACCATGAATCATATCCGCAGTTTCGGGCGAATCGAGTAGATCGAGTCCAGAATTATGGTGCAACAGAAAGCCGCGCAGCAGCTCTTCGTCCAAGTGATCCGCGTTGCTGGCAAGCTCGTAAAAACTGTACTGGTGACGGCCCGTGCCGAGGTACAGGGAGGCATCGCCCAGGGCGGGATGCTGGTCAACCAATAGGCATTTTCGCTTCCCTTCATGAGCGAGTTCCAACGCTAAATGCAACGCAAGCGAGGTGACTCCAGTGCCTCCCTTTGAACCAACAAGGGTGATGACTTTCCCACGGATTGTCGACCGGTTTTTTTTCTTCTGCTTCGCTTCCACGCGTGTCAATGCATCCAGCACGCGCTCGTGCTGCACTGGCTTTAGCAGATACTCCGCGCAACCTGCTCGCATGGCGGCGATAATCGCTTCAGGCTCTGAATACGCCGACACAGCAAAACTGTGTACGTCTGGATATTCGGAACGCAATCGCTCCGTCATCCAGATCGCTTCTTCGGTATTTCGGTCGTAGTCAATAAAGCAAACACGGGTCTGTGCGAGGTCCAGGGCGCGGGCTATCTCTCGTTCAACGCCCACATAATGGTCCAGATTCCCAACGATAACCGCCCCGGGAACGCCTGCCATGAAATGAGACAAGGCTTCGTAGGAGGTGGCATCGAGGCAGACCGCCATTACCCCAACTCGGGCTGACCTTTCAACTGTGCCCATTCATTTGCTCCCGTTCCCATGTGGGATCTTCGTGTCAAATTGCTTATGCTCCAGCGGTGCGATCGGCATCTTGGGCACCTCGGGCGCAGCGGTTGGCGTCGCCGCCGGGTCCACGATGGTTGGCGTGACGATCACAATCAGTTCGGAGTTCGTCCTGCTCACCGACCTGGACCGGAATAGCTGTCCCAAAATCGGGATATCCCCAATACCTGGCACCTTGGAAAATTGCGCCGTCGTTCTCTGATCAAGCAGCCCAGCGATGCCGAAGCTCTGGCCATCTCTCAACTCCACCACAGTCTCAGCATGGCGAGTCGCAATGGCCGGCAACACAAATCCGCTGATGGTTACCGCGTTGGTGAAATCGAGTGAGCTCACCTCTGGGAAGACCTTCAACCGGATGGTGTCATCGCTCTCGATAGTCCCGGTGAATTCCAGTTTGACGCCGAAGGGCTTGAACTGCACCGAAACCGTCGTCTGGCCGGCTGCGCCCGTGACAACCGGGTATGGTAATTCTCCGCCAGCCAGGAAACGCGCCGGCTCCCCATTGGCTGCCAGCAGGTCCGGCTCTGCCAGGATTTGCAGCACATTCCTCTGCTGCAGGTCACGAATCGTTGCGCCTAAATTGAGGTCAGGCCGGAAGATGAAGATGTTCAGCAGATCTGAGATGGTCTCCTGGGTAGTAAAGCCCTTCGTGGAAGCCCCAATGGCACCCGTCAACTTGCCCTGCTCCCCGAGACCAAGCGTCCCGAACTGCTGCGTGGTCGTTGTTCCAATAGTGTTCGCGGCTCCGGTACTGAGAAGGTTGAAGCCGAAGGCCGTCAACTTCGATCGATCCACCTGGGCAAACCGCACCTTCAGCAGTACCTGCTTCTGCCGGTGTGGCTGGGCGACTTGGATGGAGTTCACAATATCTTTAGAGAAAGGCGCGGCCATTTTTCCGATCTGGTCGGCAACCGCCGTGGACGATGCCGTCCCGGTCAAAACCACCCTGCCCTCTTCAGACTCTGCCTCGACAGCCTCCCCCGGCAACCCGCGTGTGATCGCTTCGCGCAGCAAGGACACATCCACATCGGCGAACACCTCGATGATTCGCGATTGATTGTTCTCCTGCCAAAGAATCACGCTGCTGCTGCCCGCAGCAGTTGCGGTCACCACGACTTCATTGGGCGCCGTCGTGGCCGTGGTCACAACCGCTGGGTTACCGACCAGCACGCGCTGGAGGCGAGGATCGGTCCGAATCACTACCGAGTGGCCCACAAGGATGTGCAGAAGCTGGTTGCTGGCGTTCTCGGCCGGCGCTGTCTGCGGCGCAGCCTGTTCCGCAGGGAGTTTCTGCTGCGTGGAGGGTGCGGCAGGGATCTGTGCCCTCGCAGGACCGAGAAGGCCCACGATAGTCAACGTGCAGATCACCAGCAGACAACGTGTTGCGAGATGGACTTGCAGAATGGTCTCCTTCGCCTTATTCCGGCTTTGCGGGAAATTTAGCGATTGTTATCTTCCCGTTTACCACCGTCTCTACCGTGTAGACCTCAGGAAGCCTCACCATCGCGGCGACTTGCTTCACGTGTTTTGTCACCGGCTCGAGCGGCTTCTTTGCTATCCCGGCCAATTCAGCAATATCAACCGGCCGGACGTCCGGACTCGCCGAGTCTCCGCTGTTACGCAGCACGAAATGGATGGTGCCCTGGTTCTGCGCCAGCGCCAGCTTTTCCGATTGTTCAGGGGTCACGAGCAGCGTGACTACGTTTACGTTTTCAGGCTTGCCGTTCGGGTCCGGATCCATTTTCGTTCCGGTTGACAACACCAAAACGTTCTGAAGCACCGTGCGTGTCTCCGTGCTTGAGGCATTATTGTCGGGCTTTAAGGTGACCAGCACATCCACGTGGGAGCCGGGAAACATAAATCCGGCGATGTTCGTGACCTCGTTGGTCTTTACGGCGGTCGCGCGCATGCCGTCCGGAATTTTGGCCGACAGACCTAAACTGGTGCTAGAGGCTAGGTCACGGCGCAGCACCGGTTGCTGCACCGCTACGGCGTACATCAGCACATGACCTGTGACGTCTTCCTTTTTCTCGATTAGCCCTTCCAGCGGCACATTCACGGGCCAGTCAATCTCCGTCAGGTTTTCAGCGCTAATGGGAGTGCCTGGCTGCAAGGCAACCGCGGCTGCAATAATGCGCTTGGTCTTCGGGCGGGCACTGGCCTGCGTGCGCGTGATGCGCGCATAGAAAACAGACGTGATGCCCAGCGAAATCACCAGGGCGGCTACTAGCGCGAAACCAAGTCGTCGAGTACCCATGAATTACCTCCACGACTGTGTAAAAACAGCCCAGTACAAAGTACCGGCGGCGAATGCCAGCCCATAGGGCATGCGCACTGCGCCGGGGTTATCAAGATTAACGGTGGGATGTGTCTGCAGTCCGTGCTGCGCGTGAAATGCCACCACCCATAACGTGTTCCGTAGCGTCTCGGCAATCCGGCCAGACGCAACGATGAAGACCATGGCGAGCGCGCCTCCCGCAACCGCGATAGCGAACATTAGCTGTGGCGACCCGGCGAGACCAGCCATGCAGCCGAGCGCCGTGGCCAGCTTCACGTCCCCCGCCCCCATTGCCCGAACGAGGTGAAACAGCATCAGAACGCCTCCAAAGAGAAGGCCCCCGCCCGCGCTGAGCAGAAGCCCTCGCCATCCATGGAGCGCACCCTGCAGTCCCAAGCCAACCAGCACGGCTGGGTAGGTTAGCCGGTTAGGAATGCGTCGCGCTTTAACGTCAGTGAACGCTGCACACACTGCCACTGCCACGGCCAGCATCGCGGTGAATTGAGCCGAATTCATAAAGATCATTTCAAGAGCCGTGTACTCCATCTCTTGCTATGGCCGCATCGAGCGTTTGAGCCGGCCAAAGACAGCCCTTCAGAATCGACGGTGGCGCCGCGCGAGACCGGCAAGAGCTGCCCGGCGCCGTAGCCTGTTATGTCAACAAGCCGTTAATTTTCGTCTTGAGAGAAGTCGTCCAAGTGGCGAAGTCTGCGGCCAGGCTGGCCGAGCCCGCGAAAACGCCGCTCGCAACGGCAACCAGAACCAAAGCGTACTCCACCAAGTCCTGACCCGATTCTTCCCGATGGAACTTGCTTATGAACTGTACAAACATCATAGAATCTCCTCCTCAAGATTTGGCTTTAAAGTACACCAATCTTGCCTGGTCGCTAGGCGGGCACGAATGAAGAGTTGCCCAGGCCAGGACATGCGTTGCCGCGAAAGGAAGGGTGCCGCGGCGCCGCATGGCCAAGTGCGGCCCGGCGCCGTAGCCAGTTATGTCAACAAGCCGTTAATTTTGGTTTGGAGAGTCGTCATCCAGGTGGCGAAGTCCCCGGCCAGCGTAGCCGAGCCGGCCACTACGCCGGTAGCAACGGCAACCAGGACGAGAGCATACTCCACCAAGTCCTGACCCGACTCTTCCTGATGGAACTTGCTAAGGATCTGTGAAAACAGCATAGAAATCTCCTTCCTCAAATTTGACTTAAGTACACGCTGCTCGCCTGGTCCCAAACGACGAGTGCCCAGGCCAGTACATGCGTTGCCGCGAAAAGGATTACGCCGGACGGCCAAGAGCTGCCCCGCGCCGCAGCCTGTTATGTCAACAAGGCGTTAATTTTCGTCTTGAGAGAAGTCATCCACGTGGCGAAGTCCCCGGCCAGCGTGGCCGAGCCGGCCACTACACCGGTCGCAACGGCAACCAGGACCAGAGCGTACTCCACCAAATCCTGACCCAACTCTTCCTGATGGAACTTGCTGATGAATAGTGTGAACGTCATGCGTAATCTCCTTGTTAAACCTAAGTTAAATGCACCGGTCCCCGCGCGAAGATCCTGGTCTTGGAGACCAACATCCGATAAATGCCTGATAGTGATTTGGGGACTATTTTTGGGGACTATTACTGATCATCTAAAGAGCACGCGTCGAGCCAAAATCGTCCGCGTTTCGCGTCAGGCTCCCCCGTGTAAGTTGGTCAGCTAGAGCCACATAGCCACAAAGGGATACAGGGAAGGCAACCTTCCGATCAAGTAAGATCAATAAAAAGATGCATTGTGGAAACGTCCTGCCCCTGCCAGGCAGAACTTTTCCTCAGAAGGAGATGTATTCACGCCGGTTCCTTTCACCGTTTAAGAAGTGAATTATAGCGCCCTACCTGGAAACTAACGAAAACTTGCCGCTGTTCACATGGAGATTTGTGCTATTCAGTCGGTTAGGTTGTCCATTCGGTTGTCCCTAAGGTAAGAATGCTCCGAATTGAAATATGCCTCAGCGTAGTGGCGATTCTGTGGACCTTCGCGGTTCCGCATTTCGGGTCGCGTTGGTTCGAGCGTATCGAATCTAGTCTTAGCCGGTTCGCCCAGCGCCGGCGATCATCAGTGATGGCGGTGGGGATCTTGGCTGTTCTCGCGCGGCTCGCCGTCCTGCCGATCCTTCCGGTTCCTAACCCCGCGATACACGACGAGTTCAGTTACCTCCTGATGTCGGATACGTTTGCGCACGGGCGGCTCGCGAACCCAACGCACCCGATGTGGGTACATTTCGAGACGTTTCACGTCAATCAGGTTCCTACCTACGCCTCCAAGTATTACCCTGCGCAGGGGATCTTCTTGGCGATTGGCCAAGTGGTGTTCGGGCATCCGTTCTGGGGTGTTCTTCTGAGCTCCGCGCTGATGTGCGCCGCGATTTGCTGGATGCTGCAAGGATGGATGCCGCCAGCTTGGGCGCTGTTGGGCGGCCTGCTGGCGGTGGTTCGGCTGGGAACCTTCAGCTACTGGGCAAACAGCTACTGGGGCGGTGCGGTTGCGGCCATTGGCGGTGCATTGGTACTCGGTGCTTTGCCCCGCATCAAGGAGAAACAGCGAATCCGGGACGCGGTGTGGATGGGAATCGGCTTGGCGCTCATGTTCAATAGCCGCCCATACGAGAGCCTGTTCTTGGCGGTACCGACTGCAATTGCTCTTCTCGTTTGGCTGCTCAGAAACGATGAGCGGCGGATTCAGACCGTTCTGCGTGTGATCTTGCCCCTCGGAATCATCATAACTGTTACCGTCGCCGCGATGGCGTTTTACTTTTGGAAGACGACGGGGCAACCATTCCGGCCTCCCTACCTCGCCTATGAGAGGACATATTCGACTGTCCCTCTTTTCCCATGGGTGCCTCTCAAGTCAGCGCTTTCCTATACTTCATCCGAGCTATGGCATTTTTATGAGGCACAGCGCGAACTCTTCAATTTCGCCGCACGGCATCCTTTGCAGAACATCCTCCTCCGGATCTTCGTCTTCTGGCTCTTCTATCTCGGACCTACGCTGACGATACCGTTTCTGATGCTGCCGTTGGCATTGCCCGTCGGGGTGAAACTTTCAGATTTTTCGGCAGCCGCGCGATTTCTCTTGCTGACCGCTGGTGTTTCATTCACTGGAATGGCGTTGCCATTCGTTTTCTTGCCGCATTACGCTGCACCGATTACTGTCTTGGTTTACGCGTTAGTTTTATCAACAATGAGATATATCCGGTCCTTGTTCTTTGGGGCGAAGCCCGTGGGCTTGGGAATTACCAGGGCAATCGTTGTGTCTTGCGTTCTGCTTGCAGTTGTTCGCATCTCAGCGCCAATTTCGGGAATCCCCTTGACTCCTCCAAAACTCAAAACCTGGGCGGCGGACAATTATAAATTCCCGGAGCGCCCCGCCACGATCTCGGTACTGAAGGGCTTGGGTGGATTGCATCTGGTATTCGTCGTCGCCCAGAATGAAACCAATCAAGATACTTTTGATTGGGTTTACAATGTGGCGGACATTGACGCCTCGAAAATCGTGTGGGCGCGCGATCAGGGCCCTATTCAAAATCAGGAGTTAATTAACTACTATAATAATCGAAGAGTTTGGATCCTCGATCCGAGAGGCACCCCTCCGGCGCTGATGCCATATCCTTTCTCTCAGGCAGCTCAACGGCGATGAATGAGCGCCGCAGTCCCGAAGGTGTTGCAGAACTGGGGCCACTTGGAGTTGTCGGCAAGCGGCCTGTCAAAACCTATGGAATGGTCAATAGTTGGCAAGGTCTTGGACCTACTAGGCAAAACACTTCCCTCGAAGAGTAATTTGGTGATGCTCGCTTGAACTTAGAGTTGCCCTTGGGCAAGCACAATAGGTTGCCAATAAGGCTGCCACTCCAGACTGACCGTTTTGGCATGAGTATTGCTCATTGCTTTCTCCAAACGGCTTGAAGTGCGGGATCCGCCTCTCAACACCATTCTTCGCCCGGGAACTTAGGTCGCAGGCCAGCTTGTGAGTATACCGGGCCGCTGGGACTTGAGACTGCACGGTTTCGAGGGGCTGGTCATATCGCCGCTAGGGGTCATCTTATGAAAATCCTAATTGTCTCTCTCATCGTCTGGACCTTTATCGTCCCTTGCGCAATCGCGATTTCCCTGATCTTCATATTCGTAAGCGCGTTCATGCCCAATCTTTTTCTTGCTTTAATCGGGCTTGTGTTTGCTCTTTTGAGCTTGTTGGTAATGCGGGGGTTGCTCTGGATTCCCCAGTCATCTAGGGATGCCGCATCGCTCCATTCCCAGACTAAGTTTAAAACTGTTTAACATGTGCTGGCGACGCCCATGGCCCCCCGTCTACCAAAAGCACACGCAGATGCTTCTGAGTGTACAAGAGCGGAGGGAGAAGGCCCCTTGGGAGACCACCCTTCGTTCAAGAGTAATCCCGTTGACCGCCGTCAACGTATCTCCGGGGTTCGCCGTTCGGATTTCCTTTCGATGACCGCGGCGGGAATCGGATGAGTCTTTCCTTATTGTTGTTTGGCACGACTAAGTACCTCCTCCAGTGCGGCCTTGTTTCGAGTACGTGCGCGAGCCGCAGTCAGCACGCCTTCGGGGCAACCACTTAGGTCAGAACGTACTGCGGGATGGAATCGTTAAGGCAAACTGTGTGTGCCAAAGTGAAGAGTGATTGTAGCTCCTTCGTCACATTCGCGAGGCTGGCCGCAATACGGGCCTCCACCTGAGTTGTTGCCTCGGTACTGTCGCTCGTTTGAGTTCGTTTTCGCACGCCGTCAAGGATGAAGGCCTGTTCGGAGCGAAAGCCCCTGTTCCTTTGCGGCAGAGCGCACGCGGCCTCGAAACTCTTTGCTCGGGAAGTGCAGATCCCGCTTCGTTATGTGTTTCCTTAACCAAACTCACGATCTGGGCCCATGCTGACCTGCGGTCGGCTACCTTGTCGGTATTGGACGAGAGCACGCAGCGACTTATACCGCGTGACAGAGTGTTGAAGCTACTCCGCGAGAGAGGGAACCGGGGAGCGACGACGGCCGATCTAGCGCGACTTGGCTCATGCAATTACGTAGGCGAGCTTCGAAGGCAGGGTTTCAACGTAAAGGCGGGAAAAGAAGCGGATGGTTCCTGGCGGTACGTGCTTGGCCAAGAGGGCAGGAAGAGACCTCGCAAACTTGTGACGCAATGGCAGGAGTACCGATCCGCCCCGGCATCGAGGAACACCTTGTCCGCGGGGCTATGAGCCTTTGCGAGTTCGGGATCTACGCGCTGATTCACATTCAGGCCGACTACCGCACTGGAATCTGGCGCGGCTCTGCGCCCCGGATACTTGCGACGGCGCCGCGCGGTGCGAGTCTCCGTCAGGTTCAAAGGGCCTTGGAACACTTCGAGAGCGTGGGCTATTTGAAGTCGTTTCGAGTCCAAGGCGCACGTGGAAATACCCCCTACCTCATCGACAAATTCACAGTCCGTTGTGGTGCGCTGAAGGGATACAGGGTAAACGCCGCAAAGTCAGAATCTTGGCAGCGCCCGTTCTATGAGCTTGTCGCAGAGGTTGTCACTGAGGATGACGCTGTACCTGTCGCAGAGCATGACGCCTTATCAAGAAGTAAGAAGGAAGGAAGTAAGAAGGAAAACCCCGCGCCGAAACCCACGGCGCCCGCCGATACCCGCTTCCGGCCTTTTTTCCACTTCGCCTATGAATCGTTCACCGTCAAGCACGGACGGAAACCCCTCTGGCAGGGCAAAGACCACAACGGCCTGAAAAATCTTCTCAAGGGTCTGAGCGCCGAGGCCCTTCCTTTGGAGCGCCTGCAAACGCTCTGGCGCAACTACCTCGATTCAACCGAAGCATTCACGGTGAAGCAAGGCAGCTCGCTCGCGTACTTCTGTTCGAATATCGACAAATTTTCTGACGGTCCGCTAACGGCCGCCAGTGGAAAGGTGAGCTATGGAAAGTCAACTGCTACCGATCTCGCTCTCCGAAACGCAAGAGCGCTCGGACTCGACGGAAAAGTTAATTAGGGAGTGGCTTTTTCGCTTCGGCGTCGAGCACAAGGAAGATGTCGCGCCCAAACTTCCGCTTTGGCTGGAAGCCTTCGGCGGCATGGACGCCGCGATCTTGGAACGACTCTTTCACCGAGCGCTCAGGACGTGCAAGTTTTTCCCGAAGGTTTCTGAGATTCTTGAGCCGCTGGCCAGCGCGGAAGCAAACGCTGCTCCAGAAGCCGCAGAGGAAGCCTGGGCGGGTGTCCTGGAAATTCGTCGTGTCCACTGGAATCCCGATATACCCGGCCCGTTCAATCGCGCCATTGCGAGACTGTCCGAGCGTGTGCGCCAAGCCGCGAGAGCCGCAGGAGAGTTCCGAGACTTTGAGTCTGTGGAAGCGCTGCACACCTGGGCGAAAAAACGCTTCGTTGAATCCTTCATCGCCTACGGCGAGCTCGAGCAGAACAGATTCCTGATCCCTGACGGCGAGATTAAAAACCTTTTCGCAGGAGCGGCCCGAGCAAAAGCGCTTCCCGCGCCCGAGGTGGACTTCCACGCCTTGCACGAGCGGGGATTGCGATACGCGGAACAAAACAAACTGCTCGATACCTACAGCCAAGCATCCCGCGATCTGCCAGCGTGGGAGCCCGAAAAGCGTGCGGAGATTGAGGCTGAGTTGCAGAGCTACGGCGAGCGATTCAAAGCGGCAATGGAGAAGAAGCCGGTCGCCAGCAGTGTGACTATTCCGGAACCGCAAGCGGTGGAGGCATCGCCGTCTCATCGCCAAAGATCCTAGTACACATCCGTGCTGGTCAAGATTTGTTTCTGAGTTTTTCCGTTTTCCAGGCCTCTTACTAGTGTGGGAAAGGTGAACGGTGCATGAAAGACACAGATCACTCGTGTTGTGCCGCAGTGTTCAGCGAGAATCCGGACGGAGCAGGTGAAGAGAGTAAGAATTACTTTCTTCAGCTTCGTCTTCTCCAAGTTCTTCACCCTGTTGCGCGAGCAATTTCTTTGAAGCGTAGGAGATAGAGACGCAGTGAAAGCGAAAGTCACCGTGGAAAAAACACCAAAACGGGCGGGAGCGACCCCACTTTTTCGGCTTCCAGCCGCCCAAAAAGTTCGTGGGGTCGCTCCCGCCCTCGCAACGGAGGCAAGAATTTAGGAATGGCGACCGCGCTCCAACTCGTCGTGTGGTAGACTCCGCGCCAGTAACGTCATCGTCGCCGAGCATTGAGAGGAACATCATGCCCCGGCGACGCTTCCAATCTGGACGCGTCTATCAGCGAGGTACCCGATGGGTTGGATCGTACAGGGATTATGAAGCCAACCCCGAGACGGGCAAGAGGACACGACACACGATCACCTTCAATCGGCGGTTACATCGGAGCGTGCCGCCAAAGCTGCCCTTCAACCATACCTGGACGATTACAACGCCAGGGCCAAAGCAGATCTCAAACCCTCAGCGCCACGAGGCAAAAAAACAGTCAGAGCGCTCGTTGATGAGTGGACTGACAAGATTCTGCCGAATCGAAAGCCTGGGGGAGCGCGTGCGGCCTTGTCGCACATTCGCACATACATTCTTCCGCAGCTTGGCGAGGTTCCATTGCGTGAACTGAATCTCAGCCATCGCCAAGGGTTTGTCACCGCAGTCGGCCGGCGCGTTGATCGGCGCAAAACCGCCGAGAATGTCCACGGCACCTTGGGCTCGATTCTCAATCTGGGCCGGAAGTGGGGTTACGCGGTCCCGAACGTCGAAAAGAAGGACATCGTGTTCCCTGCTGACAAAAAACCTCAACCTCAGATATTTTTCTTCGACGCAGATACAGCGGCGCGAGTCATCAATGCCGCGGTGTATCCCTACAAGCTCATGCTCCTCATCGCCGCAGTGTGCGGCCTGCGCATCGGCGAAGTCACAGCCCTGAAAGTCAGTAGCCTTGACTTCAAGCGGAGACTCATCCACATCACCGGCGCCCTGGACTATGCCACTCGAAAGGAAAGCACCCCGAAGAGTGACAATAGTGCGGCTCCGGTGTGCATGTCTGAGCTGCTCACGAAACATCTGCGCGACTGGCTCGACAAACACTATAAGCCGAACCCAGACGGCTACCTGTTCACCAACTCCAAGGGCAAACCCTACCTGTCCGACAACGTGGTAAGGTCAGGCGTGCATCGGGCAATGGCGAAACTTGGAATTGAAACCGCGAAAGGCGTTCACATCGGTATTCACTGCTTCCGGCACGGCGTCACTTCGGAATTGCTGGAATCCGGCACTCCAATTCACGTCGTTACGCGCCTCATGCGCCATGCTGATTCAAACGTCACGCTGGAGCACTACGCGCATATCGTCGGAGATGCCGAGCGCGTCGCGTCTGAGAAGTTCTCTCAGCGCATCGGACAGAACATCACTCAATTGGAGTCAGACTCCGAATTGGAGTCAACTTCCGCAGTTAAAACCGCGTGAAGAAAGGATATGGCGGAAGCGTGTGGGAGTCGAACCCACCATTCGACCCGCTAAGGACCGAATCGCCGGCTTTGAAGGCCGGGGAGATCACCGGACCCCTTTCGCCTCCG
>Ga0137362_10000297_pt1 | contig 24296 bp, 23 predicted proteins | sample MadtaG_2_FD_104801 | JGI IMG/M metagenome (GOLD analysis project Ga0137362, IMG submission 104801) | Vadose zone soil microbial communities from Angelo Coast Range Reserve, California, USA - Mad1_100_16 metaG | ecosystem: Environmental > Terrestrial > Soil > Vadose zone | place: USA: California... | reverse complement strand
TGGGGACACAGCATCGAATATCTAGATCCTGCCGATTTCGCGGTTCTCAATCCCGGCACCGTCGAACCCGGCGGAACCCGCGCTCTTCTCGCTGCGGGCACTGGCCTCGGCGAAGCTTTTCTCGTCTGGAATGGCACCCGCTACCAAGTCGGCGCCTCCGAAGGCGGCCACTCCGATTTCGCTCCCCACACCGAACAGCAAATTGAATTACTTCGTTTCATGCGCCGCCGCTATCCGCAAGTTAGTTTTGAGCTGATTCTTTCCGGCCGCGGCTTCCGCACCATTCACGAATTTCTCGATCCTTCCATCAAGCACGCTACTTTTGCCGATCTCGACGCCGATCCCGCTCCCGAAATCACTCAGAATGGCCTCAACAAAACTTGCCCCGTCTGCGTCGAAACCATCGACCTCTGGACCGACATCTATGGCGCGGAAGCCGGCAATCTAGCTCTAAAGGTCCTCGCGCTCGGCGGCGTTTACGTGGCCGGAGGCATCGCCGTTAAAATCCTCGAAAAAATGAAAGACGGCGCCTTCTTCAACTCCTTCAAGGACAAATGGCATTTCGAAAATCTGCTGAAAAATATTCCCGTGTCAGTAATCCTCAACGAGAATGCCCCTCAACTAGGCGCAGCCTATGAAGCTCTCCGCCTCGTGCGAAAATAATCTCGTCTTTCTTGATCTAGCAGCGGCCTGCTTGCCGCAGGCAAGCTTTACGCCGCTGCTCTTCGTGCTCTTCGTGGGTGCTGCAAAGCTGTGTAAAGGTAAGATCCCGGACGCGAAAGCGGCCTCTGGGGCACCCGCGCCTGAGAGCAGTTCCCTCACGTATCGGAACGCTCTCCTCTGATTTGTCTTCCGCCGGACATCCGACGAGGCTATCTGTCGAAGATTCCGGCTCCCGCCGGAAAGGATCTCAACCGAAACCCTGGCTCGCGACTATAACGAAACACCTTCCATCAATCATGAGAGTCCAGCCGTACCTCTTGCTACTCTCTTCCCATGCAATGGCCCGCCATCACCCTCGACGCCTGGAAGCCCGTCTCCCGCCCCGTCGCCATCATCGCTATCGCCTTCTACCTTCTCTTTCTTCTCTACGCCGCAAACAACCGCTCCGGTTTCCTCTTCCTCGATCTCGCTAATCTCATGATCCACGAAGTCGGCCATCCGCTCTTCGGCATCATTGCTGGGGGCGCGGAAACTGGTTTCGGGCACACGCTCATGGTCGTCGGCGGCACGCTGTTCGAACTCATCGTGCCTCTCGTCTGCGCCGCCTATTTTTTCTTCCGCCGCGAAGCCACTGGCACCGCCTTCTGCGCATTCTGGTTTTTCGAGAATTTTCTCTACATCGGCACCTACATGGCCGATGCCCGCGCTAGTGCGCTTCTTCTCGTAGGCTCCGGTGACAGCGACTGGGAAGTCCTCTTCACGCAATGGAACCTGATGCTCCACGATACGCAGATCGCCCACGTTACCCGCACCCTCGGCTGGCTAGGCATGCTAGCCTCCGTAGCCTGGTTCGCCTACCGCGCGTTCCGACTCCCCGTCGCTTCTTCAGTTTCTTAGCGCCGGACTTTAGCCCAACCTTCTGCCGGGTTTAAATACCGCTTCGCCCGCGCAATTTTTTGTGCGAGACTTTCGCTCGCTTCCGAGCGAGGTTTCTGTGCGCATACCTGCCCTAATTCTGCTTGGCGTTGCGTCTTTGTTCGCTGCTTGCCTCCCGGCTCAAGATCAAACTGCCGCGCAATCCTCCAACACAACGCGCTTCGTGACCACGGAGGATGGAGGGGTGTCTGAAGTCTTACAAAGCATCGAGGTTCCTCCAAAGGCCGGTGCGCCGTTCACTCTGACCCTCGAAACTGAATGGGCAAAAACGCTAAGCGATGGGGGAACCGTAACCTACGTCAATAAACGCCGCATCGCGCGGGATGCCGCCGGCAGGATCTATCAAGAACGCTGGGCACTGGTTCCCAAAAACGATCCCCGCGTGAAGTCGATGATGACCGTTATTCAGATTGCCGACCCCGAAGCTGGAACCTTATACAACTGCTTTCTGGTCGTGAAGACCAGTACTTGTGAACTGCTGAAATATACTGGTTCGACTGCAAAAATTTACAAGCCCGCCAGCCCGCCTTCCGGGCCGCTTCCCAATAATCAAGGCATTGTCGTCCATCAGGACTTAGGCTCACAAATTCTTGCTGGCGTTTCGGCCGACGGCGTTCGCGACGTCACTACCTATAATCCCGGAGTGTTCGGAAACGATCGCAAAGTGACTATCGAACGCGAATTCTGGTATTCCGAACACTTGGGCCTGAATCTGCTGTCGATTCGTGACGATCCGCGAATCGGAAAGCAAATTTTCACTGTCACCAGTGTCGATCCAACTGAACCGGACCCTTCTCTCTTTGCACTTCCCGCTGGATTCAAGGTTGTAGACCTCCGTCAAACAACTCGCCCGCAGGCGAACTAAGTCATTTTCCGTTATTGTCTTTTTCGCCCGCCTCCGTCGCAACTCGCCTCAACTAGGCCGCAAAATCCCCGCCGCCTCCGCTGTAACATCCGTATACTTCAATCCCGCGCCGGTATTAAACAACACCACGCGATCCTCCGCTCGCAAAAATCCCGTCTTCAACAAATGATCGTACGCCGCCGTAGCCGCCGCTCCCTCCGGCGAGAGAAAAATCCCCTCATTCTTAGCCCAATCCCGAAGCGATTCCAGAATCACTTCATCCGAAAACGCCAGCGCCACGCCGCCCGACTCTTTCAAAATTTCCAGCATAATGTAATCGCCATACGGCTTCGGCACACGCAATCCAGAAGCAAACGTCGCCGCGTTCTCCCACATCTGGCTCACTTTTTCGTGCTGTTCGAACGCCCTAGCCACCGGCGCGCATCCCGAGGACTGCACCGCAATCATCTTCGGCCGCTTTCCCGGCGCGACCCAGCCCAATTCTTCCAGCTCCGCAAACGCTTTCCACATTCCAATCAATCCCACTCCGCCACCCGTCGGATAAAACACCGCTGCTGGATATTCCCAACCGCGCTGCTCCACCAGCTCGTAACCCATCGTCTTTTTCCCTTCAATTCGAAACGGCTCCTTCAAAGTGGAAATATCGAACCATCCTTCTTTTTCTTTTCTCTCCGCCACCATTCGCCCGCAGTCCGAAATCAATCCATCAACCAGCGTCACATTTGCGCCGTACATTTTCGCCTCCACATAATTCGCGAACGGCACATCCTTCGGCATAAAAATATTTGCTTCGATTCCCGCCGCCGCCGCGTACGCCGCCAACGCTCCCGCCGCATTCCCCGCCGAAGGCACCGCCAATTTCTTCAATCCATAGTGCTTCGCCATCGTCACCGCCAGCGCCAGCCCGCGCGCCTTAAAACTGCCGGTCGGATTCGCTCCCTCTTCTTTCACGACAACATTTTTATATCGCCTGCTTCGAATCACCGGAGTCCATCCCTCGCCCAAAGTTACCGGCTCCACATCCGGTAACACCGAACGGTACCGCCACATTCCCGCCCACGCCGAGGGAAGCGTCGAATTTCCGTTCAGCGCTTCCCCCGCAACTCGTTCGCCTTGACTAGCGTCGCGCAAAACCTCTGCGCGCCCAGCCTCTCCACGCATCGCCCTCAAGTCATACCGCACATACAGAGATCCCGCACACTTCGCGCAAACAGTCTGCGGCTGTGCGGCAGACACCGTCGCTCCGCATCGCGAACACTCAAAATGTTTTATTTTCGGCATACCGCACGATAGCAGTGCGTTAATTAACCAGGCAAGCCGCGAACACTCTTTACGTGGCAGCGGCCGCATTTATCCCAATAGATTAGGACGCCGCTGCTCTTTTTATTCCTTCCTGGGAGGCGCAGCCATTCCCGGCTGTGCGCTTCGTCTGGTAGAGGCCACCTTTCAGGTGGCCATCCTGTCCCGTGCGCCAAAAGCGCTTCGTTCGCTCTCTGTGCCCTCTGCGACTTCTGCGTTAAAATCCACATCTTGCCATTTCGCCGATCGCGCGATCACCTGGCTTTTCTGCTCTTGCTGCTATGATGTCCGTTCTCAACTGTCTTTCGGGAAAGGTCTGCTGCTTGCCACAACTAAACCTACGGCAATTCAAAATTCTGGTCGCCGCCGGACTCTTCCTCTTTGCCGCAGGCTGCCTGCTCCTGATTCCGTTTCCCGCTCACAAGTCCTTGATCGCCGTCCGCTGCCTCGGCCTACTGCTCCTCGCCATCGCCGGCCTCCGCAGTGGCTCCCTCACCTTCTGGATCTTCTTCGCCCTGCTAGCCGGCCTCGAACTCGGCCTCGACTCGCCCGTCTTCGCCGTTCAACTCCGCATCCTCAGCGACATCTTCCTCCGCTTGATCAAAGTAATCGTCGCTCCGCTCATCCTCGGCACACTCATCACCGGCATCGCCGGTCACGGCGACCTCCGCAAAGTAGGCCGCATCGGCTGGAAGAGCCTCGTCTACTTCGAAGCTGTCACCACCATCGCTCTCTTCCTCGGAGTCGCCGCCATCAATCTAACCAAAGCCGGCGAGGGCCTGGTCATTTCCGCGGGCACTACTGCAGCCGCAACGCAAGCCCCGCCAAAAACGACGCCGCTTCGCTGGACCGATTTCATCCTGCACATTTTTCCGGAAAATATCGTCCAGTCCGTCGCTGACAATCAAATTCTTCAGGTAGCCGTCTTCGCCATTCTCTTCGCCATCGCGCTCACTCGCGTCCCCGAAGCACAACAAAAGCCCATCCTCAACTTCGCCGAATCGCTCACGCAAGTCATGTTCCGCTTCACCAACATCGTCATGTACGTCGCTCCCATCGGAGTCGGCGCCGCCATGGCCTACACCGTCGGTAACATGGGCATCGCGGTCCTCGTGCCCCTCGGGAAACTTCTCTTCACTGCCTACGGCGCGCTGGTCGCATTTCTGCTCTTCGTACTTCTACCGATCGCCATCTTCGCCCGTATCCCGCTAAAACGTTTTCTCGCCGCCGTCGCCGAACCCGCCAGCATCGCTTTCGCCACCAGCACTTCCGAAGCCGCTCTGCCTCGCGCCATGGAGTGCATGGAAGCCTTCGGCGTCCCGCGCCGCATCGTCGCCTTCGTAATTCCCGCAGGCTACAGCTTCAATCTTGATGGCTCCACGCTCTATCTAGCTCTAGCTTCCATCTTCGTAGCGCAAGCCGCAGGCATTCACATGACTTGGCCGCAACAACTCGTCATGGTCCTTACATTAATGCTCACCAGCAAAGGAGTAGCAGGAGTACCACGCGCCGTCCTGGTCGTTCTCCTCGCAACCTCTTCCACCTTCCGTCTCCCCACCGAACCCATCTTTGTAATCCTCGGCGTAGACACGCTCATCGACATGGCCCGCACCTCCGTCAACGTAACCGGCAACTGCCTGGCCAGCGCCGTAATAGCCCGCTGGGAAAATGAACTAGCCGTCCCAACTGCCGACTAAACTCTTGCCCTCTGTGCCCTCTGCGTTAAAAATCACATCCAGCCACACTACGAACCGCCACACCGCAGCGCAAGCCGCAGCTTCACGGGAACTCCAAACGTCGTCTTCTGGAAACCAATTTCGTCGCAGGAAACTACGCGTCCTCTGTGCCCTCTGCGTTAAAAAATCACACCCGGCCACACCACGAACCACCAGAGCGCAACGCACACCGCGACTTTGCGAAAACTGCAAATGTTGTCTTCTGGAAATAACTTAGACTCAATCGTCGCCGTCGGCAAACGATGTACTCACCGCCGCATCCCCGTCGCCAACCACCACGCCATCCCGACTCCCAGTGTTCTCCACTTCACCCTGGCGCGCCAGCATCGCCTTCTCGCTATGATTCCGACGCGCCCGTACCACCAGTCGCGTCAATTCAAATCCGCCGTACAAAATATTTCCGCGAATCAGGTCGCTTCGATAACTCAACACCTGCATCCGCAAATACCGCGCGAACTTCGAACGTGGCCGCGATTGCACCGCAGGCGCATCGCTCGCCTGCTCAAACACCGGATTCTCGCAGTCCTTCAATTGCACGACCGCCAGCGAACCATCCGTCCGCATCGCATCGCCCGTCGCGTTCATCACCGCATGCGCCATCCCCGGCCGCTGCACGTAGTACACCGCCGCCACGCATCCCGCCAAACGCAAATCCCGCACCATGATTCCGCGCCCGTCATCCATTTGCGCATCAATGTGATGAATAAATTTATGCCGCCGCACCGACAGTACCGCTCCGGTTTCACGAGTCATCGCTCCCAGCCACACCGTTTGCCCTTCGATCACGTCGTTCCGTCCCCACACCCGCAAATGCTCGCGCTTCGCGTAGCTGTCCAGCCCCTTTTCCCAGGTCTGGCTAGCGCGCTGGCCATTCATCAATTGCGTCGTAATCGGTGCGCTCGGATAATTCTTGAACGACAGGAACGCATGCACCTGCCGCAGTACCGATCGCGTTGACATCGCATCCCCGTTTTTCCATCCCGCCGCGCGAAACGCCGCATCCATCTGGCGCGTGCTTCCCAGCAGCGCCACGTTCACAATATCCGCGTCCTGGCCGTTCCGTGTAGTTGTCCTCACCGGCAGTTCGGGCGCTGTAATTTCCAGCACCGCCTTCGCAATTTCGTCGGGACGGTTATTTTCCGTTTCGTTCGCCATCCCGTCCGGCAACGACACGTCACTCGCTATCTCCAGTTTCAAATCGCTTCCTCGCGGCAGATAAATCTCCGGTTCCGGGAACGTTGGAAACGCCGTGCGGTACGCCAACATCGTCAAATCGCTGTAAGGATTCCAGGTGGGCAGATGCTTCAATCGATTGGTAATTCTTCCCTGCGGAGTGTCGGTTGCATTCACGCCATGGATAATTCCGTTCTTCACCTTTTCACGCGCGTTGTCGATTTCCAGCAGACGCGTCGCGATTGCTATCTGCTTTCCGTCCGGCATCTGCAGACTTTTAAACTCTACCCGCAGCGACGCCGTCTCGTGCACCATTCCCATTCCCACTTTCGTGACTCTTGCGACTTCGCCTTCCAAAGTCGTCCCCACGGCAATCTCTTCCGAACCATTGCACGTCGGCGATTCGATCACCATCGCATGAATCTTGTCGCCCGCTTTTCCGCTATACGAAGACAGCGGCTCCAGCAGTCGCGCCCAAAGCGTCTCGCCAGCTTTCAAGGAATTGCATTGCGCGAACATCGCCGGACAAATGCCAAGGAGGGAAAATGCAATCAGAGCCAACGCACGCGGATACTTCATCCATTCATGCTGCCGCCGCTGCTCAGGGCTCAGGGAACGCTTCACAACTTCTCCTGCTTAATTTTATGTTGGATGCCTCCTTCCCTTGCCACGGTTTTCCACCGCAGAACTGTACTAAAGTCCAGTCCCGCTACCTGTCCAGTTTCTTCTTTTCCTTGTTGTTGATTCTTGTTTTTGTAACGGCGGCTATATGCCGCCGTCTTTGATGGGCTCTGTGGCGGTCGCCGTTAGGTGGCCATCTTTGATTTGCTCTTTGTGCTAAGACTTTTCGCTGCCACTGTTTGCTTTTGTAGTGGCCGGTATTTAGACCGGTGCATTTCTTGCTCTGCGTTCTCCGCGTCTCTGCGTTGTATTTTCTTTGTTTTTTTTCGGTTTGAGCCGCGAAAAATTGCCCTGATCAAATCGTGCTTCTTTTCTCTGTCTCTCGCGCCCTTGCACTTTCGTTCGAAAATCGCGATGCTTATTCCGGTCGCAACAAATCTCGTTCTCGGCTCAAGAGGATTGTGCTCCAATCTTCCATGTCGCGTCTCCGCCTTCCGATTCTTTTCACTTTTGTGATTTATTTTTTGGCGGCGGCGACTGGCGTCTGTGACGAGATCAACAAGATTTCGCCCACCGGCTACGTCACCGATCTCGCCGGTGTCATTCCGCAAGCCACAAAACAGCGACTGGAAACACTTTGCACCGAGCTGGAACAAAAAACTGGCGCACAAATGGCTGTCGTCACCGTCAAGTCTCTCGACGATCGCCCAGCGGAAGATTACGCCGTCGATCTTTTCAAACATCTCGGCGTTGGCGCAAAAAAAGACAATACGGGTGTGCTGTTGCTGGTCGCACCCAACGATCGCAAATATCGTATTGAGGTTGGCTACGGACTCGAGCCAATCATCAATGACGCGCGTGCAGGCGACGCCGGTCGCGCTATGGTTCCGTTCCTCCGGCAAAATGATTACGCTTCAGCAATTGAAATCGCCGCTTGGCAACTTGCAAAATATATTGCCGACGACAAGGGCGTCACACTCTCCGGCCAGCCGCCGGCTCGCCCGCGTCCAGTTGCAAACACTCGCGGCCGCGGTTCGCCGATTAATCCGTTCGTGCTGCTTATAATTGTTTTCATCGTTTTCAGGATCTTTGGTTCCCTGATTTCCAGGGCTTCTGGAGGCCGCGGCGGGGGCATGAGTGGCTGCTGGTGGATCCTTCCGTTTCTGATGAGTGGAGGCGGCGGCCGGGGCGGTGGTGGCAGCGACTGGGGCGGCGGCGGATTTGGCGGTGGAGGTGGTGGCGGCGGAGGGTTTGGCGGATTTGGCGGCGGCTCAAGTGGTGGTGGCGGAGCTTCCGGCAGTTGGTGAAATGTTTTTCAGCGATTTTGCATAGATCGGGTTTCAGGGTTTGTACTTGCAAACCCTGAACTAAGCGGGTTTCAGGGTTTGTTTTACAAACCCTGAACTAGAGAAGGACAGTATGCTGGCACGCGAAGAAAAACTAACGGAAATCGTACGCAGGCTGCAGGAAGCCGCGGGAGAAAATCTGCAATCGGTGGTGCTGTACGGATCAGCGGCGCGTGGCGATTTTCACACCCACAAATCGGATTTAAATCTTTTGTGCGTGTTGAAATCCGCGAAGGCCGCGGAACTTTCGCGCATCGCTTCCGTGGTTCGCTGGTGGTGCGGACAACTTCGCGAACCGGCTCCGCGTATTTTCACACAGGAAGAATTAATTCATTCCGCGGATGTCTTCGCCATCGAATTGCTGGACATTGGCGAAGCACATCGCGTGCTTTTTGGCGACGATCCGGTCGCGGACATCGAAGTTCCGATGAATCTACACCGCGCGCAGGTTGAGCACGAGCTGCGCACCGCGCTGCAAAAACTTCGCGACCATTTTCTGCGCGCTTCCGGTGACGAGCAGCAGCTGCGCGAAACTTATGGCAAATCCATTTCCAGCATTACCGTGCTGCTTCGCCACGTTTTGATCGCGCTCGGCGAAGATGTTCCTTCCGATAAAAGCGCCATCTATCAACGGATCGAAGAATTGACGGGCGCGGAAGCTTCCGTTTTTGAACTTGGCCGCGCGCTGCGCGACAATCATGCGCATTCCGAAATTATCCGCGCTTACGGCAAATATCTCGCAGCGGTCGAATTTGTGATTCATGCGCTCGATGCTCTGGTGCCAAAGCAAGAATGGCAGCGCGTGAAACGGCAAGAATTCTGACCGGCAATTTCACGGGTTTCCCAGAGTTGAAAAGAAAAATGCGAAGGATTTAAAAGGAGAAGGTTCATGAAAATCGGTTTAGTCATCCTAGTCATCCTGCTGATCCTGGCGCTAATCCTGGGCAGCTCTTATGTCAGCCGGCGCAACCAGATGGCCGTGAAGCGCGAAGCGGTCAACGCCGCGTGGGCGCAAGTGGACGTCGTGTTGCAGCGGCGCGCTGATTTAATTCCAAACCTGGTGCAAACCGTGAAGGGTTTCGCCGTTCACGAAGAGCAAGTGTTCAGCGAAATCGCTCAAGCACGCTCCGCACTGATCGGAGCGAGAACTCCTGCCGATAAAATCGCCGCGAATGGCGCACTCGATTCCGCGCTCAGCCGTTTGCTGGTGATTACGGAGAATTATCCGCAACTCAAGTCGAACGAAAATTTTCTGCGCTTGCAGGATGAACTTGCCGGCACCGAAAATCGCATCGCCGTGGAGCGCCGCCGCTACAACGAAGCCGTTCAGGACTACAATACTTACATTTCGCTTTTTCCCAACAGTCTGGTCGCCAGCATGAGTGGCTTCGCGCGCAACGACGCTTATTTCAAAACCGAAGAAGGCGCGCGTACTGCTCCTAAGGTGAATTTCGATTTCCAAAAATCGGCGCCAGCTCCGTCGACTGCGGCTCCGGCTCCCGCCAAACCGTAAGCGAAAGAGGCCCGCCTCAGAGAGCGGCCGCTACAAAAGAAGGAAAAGCGGCGTCCCGATGGAGCGGGGACAAATGCCGCCGTTTCCACGGGAAAAGAAAGAACAGCGGCCCCTTCCTTCGTCAGGGCAAGAAGCCGTTGCTACATGAAGAGTTACATTCACGAGCATCCTGCCTCACTGCTCGCCGGGCGCTTATTGCTGGGCGCTGCTTTGCCCAGGAATTCGCTTAGGAGCATGTGGAAGTGGTGGACGCCGTTTTCGCGTTTGACGGAGTAGCGGCCGCGGTCGTAGGTGGAGGAGCGGAGTCCGCGCTGCACGTTTTCGCAGAGCGTGATGTCTTCCTGCTGCACCTCATCACTAAATGCGATGGCTTTTTCGATGCGCTCGCGAGTTTTCGCTTGATCGGCGTCATGAAAAAACCACTCGAAGATGGTGAGTGTTTTTTCGGTGGAAAGAGGGACGATTAAGTTGGTGGAAATGTTGTCGGGATAAATATTGAGCATCAGGTTGGGAAAAATCCAGAAATAGAGGGCTTGCTGTAAACAAGCGCCTGGAGCGTAGAAACGTTCGCCGTCGTCCTCTGTTTTCATCGCGCGAATCGGCGCGAACTGTTGCGAATAATAGCGGAAGATATCGGTGCGATAGTGCGCGTAATCGATTTCGCGCATCAGTCCGGGATGCGCGATGGGAATGTGGTAGCCCTCGAGATAGTTGTCAACGTAAACCTTCCAATTGCAGTCGATGACGTAGTCGCGGCGCTCGGCGAATTGTAATCCTGCAAATTGAAAGCCGCGGGCCTGTGTTGGAATTTCACCCAGATAATTTGAAAGTGGTTCGGCGTGCTGATCGAAATTCACGAAGATGAATTTTTCCCAGGTTTCGAGGCGCACCGGAACCATGCCCATGGTGCTGCGGTCGAAAAACTCGACGCCTTCGACATCGGGCGTGCCGATGAGACGACCGTCGAGGGTGTAGGTCCAGCCGTGATACTGGCAGCGCATGACATTTTTGCAGCCGCTGCCGACAGCGATGGGTCCGGCGCGATGGCGGCATACGTTGCTGAAAGCGCGGAGAGTCCCTTGCTTGCCTGCCGCGGCAGGCTTATCGCGCACGACGAGCAGCGGTTCGCCCGCTACATCAGCGGTGAAATAACTTTCCGGGTCGGAGATGGTTTTCTTCACGCCGTTGACTTCGCCGCAGGAGTGGTCGAGCGTGCCGACTAGCTGCCAGGTGCGACGAAAGACTTTTTCTTTTTCAATTTCGAGGATGGCGGGATCGGTGTAGAAGCGTGAGGCCAGCGTTTGGGCACATTCGATCTGCTCGTTGACGTCGAGGTGGAGCGGCTTGGTGGTCATGGGAGAGAGTTTCGCACAAAGACGAAGTAGTTCCTATTTTGTGGCTTTGGCGATGGAACTGCCGCTCGCGCCCGCGGACAAACAAGCTCCCAGTTACCAGGGCACCACGCAACCGGCCGCCTACGATTATTACGTCCAAGGCCGTGGCTATTTGCAGGACTACGTTGTGCCGGAAAAAGTTGAGAGCGCCGTCGCGCTTTTCCAGCGCGCACTCGAGAAGGACCCGAACTACGCGGCAGCGGCCGCGGGTCTAGGCGAAGCTTACTGGCGAAGATATCAACTGAGCCACGACCAGGCGTGGGCCAAAGCGGCTATCAGTACTTGCGAAAAGGCGGCTACGCAGGAGTCCCAGTTAGCTGCGGCACACTCCTGCCTGGGGCTGGCGTATATCGCGCAGGGAGAGTTTGAAAAGGCCGCCGATCAATATCGGCGCACGTTCGTACTTGAGCCCACGAGCGACGACGCATACGGCGGTCTCGCCAGCGCGTACGAGCGCCTGGACAAGCCGGCCGACGCGGAGCAGGCCTTCAAGCAGGCCATCGCGCTCCGTCCGGGCTACTGGGCGACTTACAACTGGCTCGGGCTTTTCTACATGGATCATGCGCGCTATGAAGAAGCAGTCGGCCAGTTCTCGCAAGTGGTATCGCTTGCGCCAGATAGTTTCACTGGTTACTACAACCTTGGTGCAGTGCGCGTCATGCAGGGCAAGTATGTGGATGCAGTTCCGCTGCTGCAGAAATCGCTGAGTATTCGCCCCAGCGCTGACGCAAGCTCCAACCTGGCTGCGGCCTATTTTCAAATGCATCGTTACGCGGATTCAGCGGTGCAGTTTGAAAAGGCAGTTCAACTGGACCCTAAAAACTACCTCTTGTTGGGGAATCTGGGCGATGCGTATTACTGGAGTCCAGGGCGGAGCACGGAAGCTGCCGATGCGTATGGCCGAGCGATCGCACTGGGGGAAGTAAAACTTCGACTGAATCCCCATGACGCGCAACTACTGAGCAGCCTGGGAATGTACCATGCGATGCGCCGGGAGAAGAAAGCCGCGCTCGAAAATCTCGACGCTTCGCTGCGGCTGCAACGCAAAAGCCCGGATTTTCTTCTCGACGCCGGCATCGTCTATCAACAGCTCGGGGATAGCAAACGCGCTCTGGATAGTTTGGAGAGAGCCGTCTCCTTAGGAATTTCCCCTGAACTGATCCGGGACACGCCGAATTTCGACGCTCTACGGGACAATCCACGGTATGTCAGCTTGCTGGGAAATCAGCAAAAGAAATGACGGAGGTTCAGATGCACATTCCACGAATACGCTACGGCCTAACGGGCATGGGAAGGGCAAGGACAGTTTTGTGTGCGGGGACCAAACCGTGACGGTAGTGCCTGTTGATGGGACAAGTCCAAAGGATGTTTATCTCTAGAAGGGCGACACGCTGACTGGGCAACCCAACGGCCATACTTTCGTTGTGACCTTCCCCAAGGGATATCCCTTCGAAGGCAATCCCATGACCTTTAAAAATGATCCGCAATACCCGAATAATCCCGTGGTGTCCCCTCCCGCGATATATGCGGGCTCACTGATTGTATACCATTACGATATTAAAATTGATGGTAAACCTGTTACAGACCCTCAGCTTGTCGGTGTGGGCGGGCACTCCCCGTGATTAGTTTGTTGGACACGGTGTGACCGGCGCGACTTTGGTTGGCTGAAGCCTCCGAAAATCAAGAGTTTGCGCAACTGGCGACGATTTTCCCCGTAATTGGCTCTCGTCGGATAGGAGGAATTCTCGCCTAGTACCATGTAAAAACTCGCGGCGAAAGATTCCTTTCGTAGTATTGACAAAATGTGTCTTTCCCTTTTTAAAGTCCTGTAAGCGAAACACTTATAACCGTGACAATGGCCCGCGGTTGGTTGGCACTCGGTTTGCGCACATTTTATGAGATTGGATTGCGCCTAAGGACTTTGGCGTTTCCTCTTAAAAGAGCCATATCAAAATGGAATATATAAACGTGGGACTGCGCAAGTGCCCCAGTGCGCTGAGTAGCTGCGTCGGGTTTGAGGGCAAGGCGACGAGTTTGTGCGGTTCATTGCTTGTCGCAGTGTTTGCGTTACTTTTCGTGCCGCAGGCGCGCGCCCAAGCAAATAGTAATGCTTTAAGCAGTAATTCGTCGCAGGCGGCGCTTCCCGCGATGCGCTCTGAAGACCGTTTCACATGGATCGAGCAATTCAGCGGAAGCACGAACACGGAGGGCCAAGTGATGCTGCTTGATTCTTCGGCAGGCTATCTGTTCGGGCGACACCTTTTGGTGGATGCTGGCGTTCCGGTTTATTTCATTCGCGCCAATACCACTACGATTTCCGGAACGTCGACGACGAACTCGTCTACGGAGTTGGGCGATGTCTACGGGCAGATTCGGCTCTCGTTTACCAATCCGGCGCTGAATTTTAAGACGCAGCTTACGGGACGAGCGCCCACCGGCAGCACCTCCGACGGAATCTCCACCGGGCACGCAACCTACGACTGGACGAATCGAATCGATCGTGACTTCGGCCAGTGGACTCCATTCCTTGAGGTGGGCATCGCGAACTCTATACCGGATGCGTTCGTCTACCGTCGGCCGTTTGCGTCCTACGGAGAGCTGGCCCACTTCCAGGCCGGCGCCGCGTATCGCGTTGTGAATTGGCTAAGCGTGGCGGCGTCGGCGTTCGATGTCGCGCCATGGGGATCGCAGACGATCGACAGCCGGATTGTTGGGAAAGGATCTGGCGGGTCCAAGAGTCACGGCCCTTCGTTTTTGCAAGGCCACCAGACAACCGGTGGTTCGAGCCTGGCGGCGGACAATGGATTTAGCGCTGGCATAAGTCTTTCGCCGATGAGAGCGATTGATTTCAGTGCCGGCTGCAGCCGAAGCACGCATTACGACCTCAATATATTCTCTTTTGGGATCACCGTGAACATGCGCGCGCTTTTGAGCCGTTCGGGTTTTTAGTTTTGTAAATGAAGTGCTGTTTCGGTTCCTCGGTGTCGGTGTGGTTCCTTCAAGGAGGCAACACATGAAAGGCAAATGCGTGATGATTACGTTAGCGGTTGCAGCGGCTTTGATCGTGGCGATTCCCGCTGCGGCCCAGGGGCGCAGCCCGAGCCATGGCGGTGGGTCGGCCGCGGCCGGTTCGATGGGCGGAGGGCATGCAATGGATGCAGAACATGGAGCGGACGCCTCCGGGACCTCCGGTCCGCGCGCACCTGGCCAGTTGCTGACGCAGAACACACAGCTTTCCTCGAAACTAAGCTCGCTTCTGCCAGCCGGGACGAACCTGCAGACTGCTGCCAGCGGCTTCCGCAACCTGGGACAATTCGTGGCGGCGGTGCACGTGTCGCACAATCTGGGGATTCCGTTCGATCAGTTGAAATGCAAGGAGTTGGCGACGGCGGACGCTTGCCCAGGCATGACTGTCCCGACGAAAGGTTCACACCTCGGGCAGGCGATTCAGACGCTTAAGCCCACGATGAGTTCGACGGAGAGCAAGGCGGCCGCAAAGCAGGCGGAAAAAGAAGCCTCGGCTGACGCACAGCAATAATCATCCTAGAGTGCAATCACGTGGCGGAGTCGGGTGAACTGGCTTCGCCGCGCAGCAATATGATCGTCTTCTGTAGATGATGTTCTGGCCTAGAGGAAAGCGCCTTCGTTAATCTGCTGGTCTTAGGACAAGGCTTGATTAATGCTCACGCCGCGTCTGGCTGTTTTGATGTAGTGAGTATCCTTCCGACTCGACGACTAAGTAACGGTTCGACACAAATCAGTCAACTCCCGATGGAGGGAGGCGAACGATGTCGGTTAAATCAGGCTGCGAATTGGATGATGGTGTAAGAGCGCGCGGGAAGTTCGAGGCGCGTGCGATTGTTCGATGTGGCCGGCTTATCGAAGGGTTTTGCAGCTACGTTTTGCGGAGCGTCGAAACCGTTGTGAGCTTTCAGGTCGTTGCCGGTGAGCGTCAGTGAATCGAGTACGCGTGACGGAGCCACATCTTCCCACAGCAATTCTACTTCGCGGGTGTTTGCTAGATCGCGATTGAAAAGAAAGACAGAAAACTTTCCGGCGGCCTTGTCGAAAGTGCTGGATATGTCTACATACGGAACGGCTTCGGAGAGGGAACTGGCGCGATTCCAAACAGAGACAGGCAACGTGACTTCATAGGTGGGCGATTCGACGACGACGTTCATGGCAGCGCCGTGTGCATATTGCAGAGCCCACGCGTACGGATAATATATCGTCTGACGATACAGTCCTGTGGGGTTGGTCATGATGGGTGCGATGACGTTGATGAGTTGCGCGAGGCAGGCGATTTTAACGCGATCGGAATTGCGAATGAGTGTGTTGATGAGGCCGCCGACGAGCAGGGCGTCTTCGAGATTGTAGACTTCCTCGAGGAGATGCGGCGCGACTTGTTTGTTCCCGTCCACATCGGCGCCTGAATTCTTGCGGAACCAGACATTCCACTCGTCGAAAGAGAGCCATAATTTTTTTGCGGAGTGCATGCGGCCCTGCACGTAATCACAGACGGCACCGATTTGTGCGATTTGGCGATCCATAGTGAGATTCAGCGCCATGTATTTCGCGCTGTCACCGCCGGTTTCCTGCGAATTGCCGTAGTAGCGATGAAGGGAAAGACCGTCAACGTAGTCGAAACATTGTTCGAGAACCTGGCGATCCCATTCGAGAAAAGTGGGCATGAAGACGCTGCTGGAACCGCAAGCGATCAACTTGAGCGAAGAATCCACGTAATGCATCTGGCGGCCGGCGTCGGCTGCTTTCGTTCCGTACTCGCTCGCTGTCATGTGGCCGATCTGCCATGGGCCGTCCATTTCGTTGCCGAGGCACCAGTGCTTGACGTTGTGAGGTTCGGCGATGCCATGCTCGCGGCGCAGGTCGCTCCACTTGGTGCCTTTTTCTACGTTGCAATATTCGACGAGAGCGGCGGCTTGTTCAGGCGTGCCAGTGCCGAGATTGAGTCCCATGAGCGGTCTTGCGCCGGTGAGTTTGCACCAGGCCATGAATTCGTTGGTGCCGAATTGATTGGTCTCGATGGAGTCCCAGGCCTTTTCCAATTTGCGCGGACGATCTCTTTTCGGGCCGACGCCGTCGAGCCAGTTGTAGCCGGAGACGAAATTTCCGCCGGGATAGCGAACGATGGGAACGCCGAGATGCTTGATTTCGTCGGCGACGTCGGTGCGGAAACCGTTCGAATCGGCAAGTCTAGACCCTGGATCGTAAATGCCTTCGTAGATGGCGCGGCCGAGATGTTCGAGGAAAGAGCCGAAGATGTTGCGATCGAGCGGGGGCATGGTACGGCGAGAATCGAGATAGACGCGCGTGGTGGAGGTGGCAGGTGCTTGAGTGAAAAGCGATTTTCCGAGTATGAACGTTGCGGAGCATCCCGCGGTTGCGCTGAAAGTGTTTTGCAGAAAACGCCTTCTGGGAATGTTTGACATGTTCGAAGCCTCCGTCAGCTTGCAAAAAGTTCTTCGTGGTTATGCTAGTGAGAAACGGTCCTGGCCCGGTTCACCGATTCCGAAATGTGAATCAATTCAGGAAGAATTTTGCCGAGTGGCGATTGAGACGGCTGGCCCATCGCAAAGTATAACTCGCGGTATAGAGGATAGAGCTTGTGGTACACGGATTGAGCCGCTGGATCGGGCTGAAAGATTTTGTGCGACGGGCAGATTTTGTTTTGCGCCTCTTCTACCGTAGAGAAAGTGCCTGCGGCAAGAAAGGCGAAGATTGCGGAGCCGAGGCTGGTGACGCTGGAACTTGGGACCAGCACAGGACGGCCAAGGACGTTTGCGTAAACTTGATTGAGCATTTCGTTTTTTTGCGGAATACCGCCGGCATTGATGACGCGGCGAATGGTGACGCCGTGCTCGGACATGCGGTCGAGAATGACGCGAGTGTGGAAGGCAGTGCCCTCGATGGCGGCGAAGAGTTCGTCCTGCGCGGTAGTCTGCAGATTCCAGCCAAGCGTGACCCCGCGCAAGTTGGGATTGACGAGGACAGTGCGATCGCCGTTGTCCCAGGTCATGCGGAGTAAACCAGTTTGTCCGGCGCGATAGGAATCGAGTCCTTGCGATAGAGTTTGCACGTCCGTGCCCGCGCGCGTGGCGATGGCGTTGAAAATATCGCCCACTGCGGAGAGTCCTGCCTCGATGCCGGTTTGTTTGGGATGGACGCTGCCGGCGACAACGCCGCAGACTCCGGGCACGAGATTGATGGAGGGAGTGATGCCGATGATGCAGGTGGACGTACCAATTACATTAACGACGTCCTCGCAACGGCAGCCGGCGCCGATCGCGTCCCAGTGCGCGTCAAAAGCGCCGACGGGAATAGGGATGCCTGCGCGCAAGCCAAGTTTTTCCGCCCAATATGGAAAAAGATTTCCGGCGATCTGGTCGGAGGTCGCATAGTGGCCAGCGAGTTTTTCGCGGACTCCAGCGAGAAGAGGATCTACTTTGACCAGGAAATCTTCGGGCGGAAGGCCGCCGAGAGACGCATTCCAAAGCCATTTGTGGCCCATGGCGCAGATGCTGCGCTTCGTATTGCCAGGATCGGTGATGCCGCAAAGCGTTGCGGCGACCATGTCGCAGTGTTCAAACGCGGAGGCGAAGGCTTGGCGTTTTGCCGGATTGTGCCGTAGCCAGTGAAGAAGTTTGGCGAAGCCCCATTCGGAGGAATAAACGCCGCCGCACCATTCGATGGCCGGAAGTTTTTCGCTACGTGCGACGGCGGTGATTTCGGCGGCTTCAGACTTGGCGCGGTGATCGCACCAGAGATAGTAGTCGTCGAGAGGCTGCAGATTTTTATCAACGGGAATGACCGAAGAACCGGTGGTATCGAGCGCGATGGCTTGAATCTCGCTGCCGGGAACACCGGCTTTCTGCAAGGCGGCGCGCGAGGCGCTGGCAACAGCGTTCATGTGATCCGCGTGGGATTGCGTGGCGTATTCGGGATCTTCGCGGCGGCGATGGAGTGGATATTCGGCGATCGCCGATGCCAGTAGTCCGTGCACGCTATCAACGATCGAGACGCGAACGTTTAATGTACCGAAATCAACGCCAGCAATAATGGCCATAAATGGATCCTGTGATTTCGCCGCTAAGATCGAACGAAACGATCACTTCGTTTCATTCGGCTGGCCGTAGGATGCGGCGCTTCCGTGCTTGCGCAAAAAGTGTTTATCAACGAGCGAGCGCGGCGCCGGTGCAGCCTCGGAGTGAATTTGCATTGCGAAGTAGGCGAGCTTGGCGACAGTTTCGAGCAGCACGGCATTTTGCGACGCTTCAGCGGGAGTCGCACCCCAGGTAAACGGCGCGTGATTCGCGACGAGCGCGGCGGGAATTTCGCCGGGGTCGAGATGTTTGAACAAACGGACGATGGCGTGCCCGGTATTCTCTTCGTAAGCTCCGGCGATGTCGCTGTCAGCGATAGTGGCAGTTACCGGAATTGCGCCGCGGAAATAGTCGGCATGCGTGGTGCCGAGACAGGGTATGGGCTTCCGTGCCTGTGCCCACGCAGTCGCGTATTCGGAGTGGGTGTGGCTGACGCCACCGATTTTCGGAAAGGCCTTATAAAGAACGATGTGAGTTGCGAGATCGGAAGACGGGCGAAGACGGCCTTCGATGATTTTGCCGTGCAGATCGGTCACTACCAGATGTTCGGGCTTCATGGTTTCATACGGGACGCCGCTGGGCTTGATAACTACCAGCGAATCTTCGCGGGAAATGCCGCTGGAGTTGCCAAAGGTGTAGAGAACCAGTCCGCGACGAACCAGCTCGAGATTGGCTTCAAGAACTTCTTCGCGGAGTTTGGGGAGAAGCATCAGTGGTCAGCCGAAGCGATAGAATTGTGTTTTGAATGTAGTCGGTTGCCGAACGTGGTGACGATATGAGAATGGATTCTTTTTGTCAATACAACTGCGCACATAAGAATATCGGAAAATGGCAGGTCTGGCGCACTTTAGGCCGCGATTAGCAGTAGACTAACGGACGTGTCCCGCGCGGATCCAAAAGTTTTGGCGGCGATGTCAAGACTGCACGGTGAATTTGGAGAAATGGCGAATGGCGAAGTTGCCGGTTTTTGTAAAAGTGATTGCAGGAACGCAACCGGAATATCTGCATCCGGATTATCGTTCGTCGGTGAAGCGAGCGCCGACACGGCCGCTGGTCTTGCTGCCACATTCACTTTCAGAAAGGACTGGGCCCGTCTTCGGGCAGGACTGCGTGCGTGCCACGGACGGCGATTTAACCGCGCAGCATGCGGGCGCGCCACTCGGAGAAAGAATTGCGGTCAGTGGGCGGCTGCTGGACGAAGGCGGCAGGCCAGTGCGCGGAGCGTTGATCGAAGTATGGCAGGCGAATGCCGCTGGGCGTTATTTGCATAAAATGGATCAGCACAACGCGCCGCTTGACCCGAATTTCAGCGGATGTGGACGCACGCTGACTGATGCGGATGGCCGCTACCAGTTTCTTACGATCAAGCCGGGCGCGTATCCCTGGGGAAATCATGCCAACGCTTGGAGGCCTGCGCACATTCATTTTTCGATTTTTGGCGACGGCTTGTTAAGCCGCTTGGTGACGCAAATGTATTTCCCGGGTGATCCGCTGCTGGCGCTCGATCCAATCTACAATTGCGTCTCCGACGAAAAAGCCAAGCAACGATTGATTTCGTCATTTGACCTGGCGACGACGACGCCGGAATTTGCGCTGGGCTATCGATTCGATATTGTGCTGCGCGGGCGCGACGCGACGCCGATGGAAAAGTAAAATGACTTACGTGCCGCTGCCCTCACAAACAGTTGGGCCTTTTTTCTCGATCGGGCTTTCCGCACTGTGCCGGGAACAGATTGAGTTCGAGTCCGGAGAAGGGAAGCGCGTAGTAATTCGTGGGCGGGTTTTGGATGGCGACGGCCAGCCTGTGCCGGATGCATTGCTGGAAATCTGGCAAGCCGATGAAGCGACGCGGGGAAGCGTCGCTGAAGATGCGGACGGACGTCGGGAAAAAATTCCTGCCGGATTTGGCAGGATCGCCACGAACGAGCGGGGCGAATTCCGATTCAGCACCATAAAGCCCGCGTCGCGGCGCGATGAGAATAAATTGATGCATGCGCCGCATCTAGCTGTAGTGGTGCTGATGCGCGGGCTGTTGCGGCATCTGTTGACCAGAGTCTATTTTGCCGGCGAAGCTGCGAATAACGAGGATGCGGTGTTGAAACTTGTTCCACCTGAGCGGCGGCGAACATTGCTGGCAGAGCCTGCGGACGAGAGCGCAAGTGAATTATCGTGGGACATTCATTTACAAGGTGAACGGGAGACCGTTTTTTTTGAAGCGTAGACCGGTTTCTGTGATTGGTGGAAGAACCGGAGGCGAGTACAATCACGCGCGGCAGGCACAGCTTGCACTTCGAAGGGAAAAGGTCCGTTAAACAATGAAACCTTACAGAATCGTATTCGTACTGATGCTGGGATCTTTATTGGTGTGCGCCAGTGCGTATTTGTACGCAGGGAAATCGAAGATAGAAACTTCAGCGCATGCGGCGGAATCCGCCAAGCCATATCTAGGGCGCTGGGATTTGACGCTGCGCGCGCGGGATCGCGAGTATCCTTCGTGGTTGGAGCTGCGCGAAGAAGGCGGGCAATTGAAAGCGGAGTTTGTAGGGCGATGGGGAAACGCACGGCCGCTTCCCAAGGTGGAATTATCGAACGGAATATTGACGTTCGTTTCGCCCAAGGCGGAGGAAGGCTTGCCCGTGGACATGGTGTTTGAAGGGTTGCTAACCGGAAAGACGCTGTCAGGAAAAGTGAACGGGCCGAACGGCGCGACCTGGGAATGGTCAGGTGAACGGGCGCCATCGCTGGAAAGAAAAACCTCTCCGAAGTGGGGCAAGCCCGTCGCTTTGTTTAACGGGAAAGATTTGAGCGGATGGAAAATGAGCGGGAAGGGAAATTCCGAGTGGAAAGTGGAGAACGGAATTCTGATCACTCCGGGAGAAGGCCCGGAGTTGATCAACGATTCGAAATTCGAAGATTTTAAGTTACATGTGGAGTTCAACTGCGGACCGACTTCGAACAGCGGCGTGTATTTGCGCGGGCGTTACGAAGTGCAGATCGAAACGGATTCGGGCGACGAAGGGCCGCTGCATCATACCGGCAGCGTGTATGGATTTATTACTCCGTCGCCGGAATTGCCGCGCAAGTCGGGCGAATGGCAAACCTACGACATTACGTTGATCGGGCGGCGCGTAACCGTGGTGCAGAACGGACAGACGGTTATTGATAACAAGGAAATTCCTGGTATTACGGGCGGCGCGCTGGACAGCCATGAAGGACTGCCAGGCCCGATTTATTTGCAGGGCAGCGAAAAAGGGCACGTACAGTTTCGCAACATCGTGATCACACCCGCGGAAAAATAGCGCGAGCACGATAGTTCAATTGCACGAAGGCGCGAAGTTTTATCGGAATAGGAAAAAATGGCGCGCCCAAGGGGGCGATCTTAGAACTTTTTTGAACGATTTCGCGGCATCCTTGCTGCGGATTGAGCTCCCTGCGGTACTGAAACGACTGATCTGACGGGTGCTTTGGAAGAAGTCGCTGCTCTTCAGCATACCAACCCCCGCCGACATTCGCCAGAGACTACCAAATTGAGGTACTCGTAGGTGAGGAGGAGGCCTACGAACGTGCCGAGCGGCAGGCAATGACCTTACTCGATCAGGGGTTTCACCTGGGCGGCGTAATTCGAGTTGGCCGAGATGAACTCCATGAACGGTAAGACGTTCATCGATACGAACGTCTTGATCTATGCGCACGACATAGACGCAGGCGCCAAGCACCAAATCGCAAAGACAGTTGTGCGTGGGCTTTGGAGCGAGCGGACAGGCGTTCTTAGCATCCAGGTACTCCAGGAATTCTATGTCAACGCCACACGAAAGATCTCATCTCCGTTGTCAAAGGATTTGGCACGCCTAGTGGTGAGCAGCTATGCAATCTGGTGTACGAAAACCACACCGGCCGAAATTGCCTCGGCATTTCGAATAGAGGACGAATCGCGAATCGGTTTCTGGGATGCCCTGATTGTTTCGTCTGCCTCGCAATGCGGCGCGACTCGGATTTTGTCGGAATACTTAAATGCTGGGCAACGGATTGCCGGAATTGTTATCGAGAATCCCTTTATCGGTATCCGCTGAGACGTCCAGAAAACGGGTATCAATCCGTGGAGTATCGGTGCCCGCGGAAGTAAAGCTGGTGCGCCCAAGGGGACGATCTTAGAACTTTCATCGACGAGTTCGCTCTTGAGTTCTCGCAACCCTGCCCCCTCTCTTTGGCCGTGGCAAACCGGGAATCGATTCGTGCTCTCATTCTTTCTTGCTTATTAATATACCTTCCTCTGTTGGATTTCCAGTATGGCATATCCGGTGAATCAAAGAAGTTGCCGTAAGCATTTGAGAACGCTAAAGAAAAGTGGCGCGCACTTGGGGACGATTTCAGAACTTTCCTCAGTAATTTTGTGGCAGCATTTCCACACACCAGCAATGATTGGTGAATTAAGCCTGTGATATTCACTTGCCAATGCTTAAACTTCCGGAACTTATTTCACATCTGGGTGGCCGACCGTGCAAGATGTCAAAGATATTTCAGCCGTGTGGAGCAAGAGCTTAAACAAATATCTGACAGCAAGCTTGTAAATAGGATTCGAGAACTGCTCGTGACACCGCACCCGGTCGAGCGAGCGTGGAATTATGGGTCACGCGATGAGCATTTTGTTTGCTGGACTGTTTTGGAGCACCACTCCTCGAACACGGGCATCGCATATTGTTTGCAGGGATTCGGTCCCTCTTATCCATGGGGACTCGTCTCTTTGTCGGGCTCGCACATGAGCATTGGAATGGACTCTTCCTGGTTCGCGTCTCTTGAGGATGCGATGCGAGAAAGCATGGCATGGGACGGGCCGAACCCAGAAGGTTACGAACTCCAGTGAGGCACAACCGTTGCCCCGACGCTGCCTTTACCGGCGGACCTCCATTTTTTCTCCAAAGTCGTCCACTTGCCCGGTCAATTCCGCGATGGTTCGGGCGCCAGCGGCTCACCTCGTAGCGAATAAAAAGCGAATATGTTAAAATGCAGCCGTCACTGGCTTTTGCGAGGGGGTGATTATGATTCGAACATATCCTAGTTTTGCTCATAGTACTTTTAGAGTGAGTAACTGTAGATTCTTAGTATGTCCCTCTTTGAGGAATACGCTGAACGACTTGCGGAGCTAAGTGGCATCGAGTTTCAGGACGAGGTCTGCGCACGTCTGTACCACAGCATTCTTGGATTTCAAACGGTTCCGTCTAAGCCGCAGGGAGATGCAGGACTAGATGGATTTTCGCACGGTGGAAAGCATGGATACTGCTGCTATGGCCTCGAAAACAATCCGTTAGCGACGAATAAGCAGCGCGAGAATGCGATTGTAAAGAAATTTAAGAGTGACTTGCGTCGTTTGTTTGAGCTGGAGCCTAAGAACAAGAAGCTCGTTCACACCGAATCTCCCGAAATGTCGAAAATACTTCCGAAAGGAACAAAGCTCGAATACATCGAACTGATCGCGAACTGGTTTGATAGCCACCGCGTCCTATTGATCTCTGCATAAAGAATGCAATAATAGGTGTTCAGGAGCAGAACACCTATGCCCAGACTGAAAGGGAGCGCCGACCTACTCGAAGATCGGCGCAGGCGAGCCCTGGCGTTGCTGGATTCCGGTTAC
>Ga0137362_10000291_pt1 | contig 24505 bp, 36 predicted proteins | sample MadtaG_2_FD_104801 | JGI IMG/M metagenome (GOLD analysis project Ga0137362, IMG submission 104801) | Vadose zone soil microbial communities from Angelo Coast Range Reserve, California, USA - Mad1_100_16 metaG | ecosystem: Environmental > Terrestrial > Soil > Vadose zone | place: USA: California... | reverse complement strand
CGCCATTAATTGCGCTAATTTCCCGGGCACTGTCTCAGGTTTTTTTTATGCAAATTGAATTCGGAAAAAACGCCCCTTCCGTTTTAAGAACAATAAAGAAAAAAAAAAAAAAAGCAACAACCGGGTACTAGTGGGGAGGGAAGAAAAAGCACTCAGATCAAACGCAGGAGGCCGGTCCGAGTGTCACCGACTCCACACATCTGCCATGACAGCAGCGTCCGATAAACGCAGGAACGTATCGCCTGCTTCGCATCTGTCGAAGAAACGCAAAACAGCGCACGTATCTCTGGATAGCTTATCCTGGAGACCTGTTGCGCGTGCGCATACAGCTGGCATTGACTTTGATGAGGGACTACTCGAATTGGAAGAAGTAGAGGGCGTACAGGTTGTGTACGAGCAAACGGCGAATGGACGCGTTGCCGAATTTCTGGTGCGCATCTTTTCTCGAGCATATGACATCGTGTAATGTTAGCAGGTGGATGAGTCGAATCGCGTATCGATGGATGCTAGTGCCGAGGCAGAGGAGAATGAACTACGCTCGCAGAATGGCGTCCCACCTGAAACAGAGGCTACCCAGATGGCTCCCAAGCCCAGAAATACCCTCACGAGCCAACATAGTGTTATTACCGCGTTTGACTGTATGCGCTACTTCCTGTATGCATGTGGTATTGAAGCTTATTTTGTTCCAGCTGAAAACCTACTACCAGCATGGCACTCCTTCGCACTCCATCCGCAACTGTATGCTGCAATTTGTTCACAAAACTTTGTAAACCCAACTCCGATTCAGTCCCAAGCCATCCCGAAGGCACTTTCCAGGCGTGATGTAATTGGTGTCGCAGAGACCGTAAGTGACTATCATCATTTCTTGCGCGTTACATCTCGCTTCCACTGGTTCTTAGGGCTCTGGGAAAACTCTCGCTTATGGGCTACCCATTCTTCACGAACTCCTCGTGTGTGCCTCTACTTCGCCACCCAAAACGAAATCTCGTCGTCCCTTGCGTGCTCTGGTTCTCGCACCTACCCGTGAACTTGCACTTCAAGTCTCTCAGCACCTTAATGCCTGCTTAAACTACCATGACGCAGCTGCGATTTTCAGTGAAAATCCGAAGAAATGGAAGCAAAAGGCTACTAACAAGGGGAATGAGAAGGAACCGTCGATGCCTCGCTCCCCGCCTCCCGTGAGTGTCGCTGCCATCGTGGGTGGGATGTCAACACAGAAGCAGAGACGGATACTAGAGCGAGGAGTTGATGTCCTCGTCGCCACCCCTGGGAGATTGTGGGATATCCTAGAAGGGGTAAGACAAGCTAAGCCTCCTGATTGAAAGCTGAGAGAAGACCCGAGCAGGATGACGAACTTGCAGAGGGCGTGAAAAATCTGCGGTTCCTTGTCTTAGATGAAGCAGACAGGATGATTGAGACAGGGCACTTTGCAGAGTTAGACAAAATCTTGAAATTAACGCAGAGACAATTCCAGTATGTATCGTATCTCCCCTTTGTATGGCGCACCACCCCACTGACCCGTTGAATTTGAAAGACGGACTGTGACGGATCCAGAGTTTCATTCTGAACCTTCATCGACATCGACAGCTGACAATGGCAACTCGTTTCATCCCATGCAGACGTTTGTATTCTCTGCCACACTCAGTAAAGAGCTCCAACAAAATTTGAAAACGCGGTGGCGGCATAAAGGGTTCCAGAAGAACAACAGTGCCTCTACTCTCGACCATTTGCTTTCTCGACTTGACTTTCGAGACGCCGAGCCAGAAATCGTCGACATTAGTCCCAAAGGAGGCGCAGTCCCTACACTAAAAGAGTCTAAGATCGAATGCCTCACTACGGACAAGGTTCGTGTTCTTCGTTTGACGTGTACCCTCAGCGAGTCACCTGCCGCAGGATGTCTATCTTTATTATTTTCTTCTGCGATATCCGGGGCGTACGCTTGTGTTCATGTCATCAATAGACGGAATTCGAAGACTAGCGCCCCTTCTCGAGCTACTCGGCCTACCCACATACCCACTTCACTCACAGCTTGAGCAACGGCAGCGCCTTAAGAATCTCGATCGGTGCGTGTCCAAACGTTTGCCTCGTGCTCAGTGTAGTAAACAATGCTGGTTATCAGATTCAAATCACATGCACACTCTATCCTGCTTGCGACCGACATTGCTGCCCGTGGGCTCGACATCCCATCGGTATCTCATGTCGTTCATTTTCAAATTCCACGGACCGTAGACGCCTACATCCACCGTAATGGGCGTACGGCACGAGTGCAGCGGGGTGGCTTTAGTCTACTGGTGTGTGCACCGGACGAGCGACGCATCGTACGTGCGCTGTTTGGAAGCCTCGGTCGTCGTGGGTACTATCTATTATCATTCTTAGTCCGTGCTGACGAATGATCAGAAGCCACGGATATTCCTGAGATGAACGTCGAGCATCACTTTCTGGACAAGCTCAAAAGGCGCATAAGGGTCGCGAAAGAGATCGATACACTACAGCACCGGGACAATAAGGCAAAATATGAGAAGAAATGGATGCGTGCGACGGCGGAGGCGCTGGACATCGAACTTGATTCTGATTATCAATCCGAGTGCGTTCCGAACTCTCCACGACTGCATCGTTTCGTTTATTGAAGTCGATCAGCGACGGCCGGGCAGGTGGAAGCAAGCGACTGATCAAGGCACACGAGGCGAGATTGGGCCAGCTGAAAGCGGAATTAAGAGAGATACTAAAGCAACCGCTAGTCGCCAGGGGTGTGTCCACGCGATACGTCACGTCTGGAAGTAATCCCATTGCACACGGTATGCTTGCTGGAGAATGTAGGTGGCTTGATGTTCCCACGGCATTGTACCTTTCTGACTCACAGACAGACCATGAGGGCATGATAGGCGTGCGAAAGACTGAGGCTGGCGCAGATCTTGCTTCCGGGAAGGGAAAGGCAGTGAAGGCAATGACAAAAGAGAATACCACGCAGGGTGTAGAGTTTGAGGAATGGACCGGAATTAGTTGACGGCTGTTGGAACACGTGTTCCTGTTGTTTTGCTTATGCCGAGAACATGTTGTTCTACGTTCCCCCAGGCCATGTTGTCTCGTCATCGACTCGGGCTCGAAAGTGGACATCACAACTCGCGTACCGCCGTAATTGGGATTGGCATCTTGGTTGAATAGCAAAACCATATTTGTCGAGTTATGATTTGATTATCTGTGGCTGTAGTCCCAAAGTTACGAAATGCTGTGCGATCCTGGGTTGGATTGACTTTTGGGCATTCCCTTCCCCAAGGGTGTACTCACCCATTCGACACGACATGCTTTGTCCGCACCTCACCCTGACCCCAAACGTGGCTCTCAACGTATAAAGTCCTCGTTGAACACACACGTAGTCCGTCCGACCCGCAGCCACCAATCCGAAGAGCACCGTGACCATCATGTCCACCACCTCCGGACAATTTCTCACCGTACCCTCGTTGAGTCATCGCTCGTCGCATCACCACCGCAGGGGCAGCACACGCGCTGCGGCGCAGTCACCTCAACCGCGGGCGCCGGTGCACCGTGACCGTCCTGCGACTACGAATGCGGCATCTTCCTCCAGAGTGAAACTTGAGGATACCCCTTCAGGGATTGCCGCAGGACCGAGTCCCCCAGCCGCGCCGCCCAGAACCAGTAGTGGAACCTACTCCAGCACAACCACGACGACGACGTCGGCGTCGTCGGCGTCCTCCCCGACGCCGGTGGCTCGACGACAGACCGTGATGCGGCTGGCACGACGCCCGTCAAACATTCTTCCCACGATGAGGAACCCGAATCCGAATGGCTCCGCGCGAACACGACTCGGATTCGGATCATCCCCGCAACAATCACCACAACCACAACCACAACCACTCTCCCCGTTCAGCATATTCCGCGCGATGTCCTTTCTCCAACGGCTACGTTCTCCGCCCTCGGATTTGGTGAACATCGCCTGCGCGTCTGGAGGACCGCGCACGCACACCGTCCTCAATAAGCCCCCAGTCAATATCAATAAGGCACCTCAGGCTTTGATCTATAACCAGACGCTCGTGTGCGAGGACGGAGTTAATGCGGAGGTTCTGCTGCGCCTCGCGCGGAATGAACTGCTTGAACGTGCGCAGCAGACAGATCGACGTGTGACAGCACTGGTGGATGAAGAGTACGTCCTTCTAGGTCTCGTCTTTCACCTTTCGTCAAAAAATGAAAACCCATACTATAAATAACTACAATCAGGTGGCGGTATACCATTCGACAAACCAAGAACGGTGATTATAACGTGCAGGTGTGTGTTGTAAACCTGACGATTACCTCTTAATTGGAAGGTTGAACTGATTATCGGTTTGTTCGATCAGGTGTTTTACTCGGCTTGTCCCGCGCAGTGCGAGAGCCTGGATTCGAACGAGACTGTCGACCCTCGGAAACCCACTACCCTCAGTCATGTTACGAATATTCCCGGCCTTATGCGCGTCATCCACAGCGAATGATTCCTTCCACGTCTCCTGCATTTACCTCTTGACGACGCGGACTGCATACATTAGCTGCCGAGCCATTTACTATGACATCGCTTGTATATATACTTGTTCCATGAAGTCAAATTCAGTTCATTTATCGATTACACACCGATTGGCTTCGCCCTACGCCCGCTAACAACTACGCGATGGGAACATACATAGAGAAAACACTACCAGTCCTTACAGGCAGCAAGCAGATGTACACTTCTTTGATGGCCCTTTACAGCTTAATATTCTGGCTGGTATGTGCCATGTTCATACCCACTGCCACTCCCAGATCCAGAGTCGTATTGGGGATCTGGAAATCGGCGTCCGCCCTGGGATGGGAAGGTAGGCCCCGTGCCTGGAATGTTCGACTGCGACGAGCTATATGACGGGCTTATGTCGCTAGGATCGGGCATTCCGGGAATCCCAGTCCCCTGTTGACCTGGATACGATGACTGGCCAGGATAAGACGATCCTGGGTAATACGACCCTGAGGTGTTTGGAGGGCCACTTGTATACGGGGAAGGTATTCCAAGTTCCGTGAAGCTCGAGCCTGGAGGAAAATGAGATGATTGTTCGGGTGCGGCAAAGCCGGGCTGGGCAGGAGGGGCAAATCCGTACGTGTGCCCATGCCCATGGTGTGAACTCGGAGAGTGCGGCGGACGCGAAGGATGGGTCTGTGGCAATGGCGCCGCGTCTGAAGACGGCCCGCCAGGATACGACGTGTAGGGCGGCTGGGATGAGAAAGGAGGGGTGTCTCCATAAAAGTTATCGGCCTGACCTCCTCCAGGCCTTGAATAGATTGGCAAGGCGGGAGGGGCTGCCTCGGGGCCTGTGCCAGGGCCTATAGTCGCCCCCGGCCCATAGGATTCATAGGGTTCATTTGTACCGCCTCGTCTGCCTCGTCCCCCGCCAAACTGATTGTACAACCCTTCGGCCTGTGCTAAACTCGGAATCCCTTGCAAGAAGCCGGACTGCGATCCAGCACTGGTAGTAGGGGTGCCGTGACTGGGACCTTCGCTTCCAAGGCGTACGTTTTTGTGATCACGGACAGCCTGCTTTGATAAACGCGCCAGAATCGTATCCTGCTGGTGGCCGAGGGCCTGTAGCCAGGCACTCATACCGCCTAACATATCCCGTTGAATTTGGGAAGAACGATCATGAAAGTCCGGATGGAAACTGCAATATTTTAATACTACGTTTGCGAGATAAGAGTGAGGCACAAACAGGCACTGCAATATCTCATCCGCCACTGATTTGGGGTTCACGGAATTGTCATCCCATGCCTTGGTGACTAACACCACAGTGTTTCTCTAAAGAGGGATAAAGCGAGGTAGTTGTATGCAGAGAAATCAACGCACTACAATTGTTTTGGCGATATTGCCCGCGGGTTCATTAAATATCAAATTCTAAGAGGTGCATGGTCGATAAAGCCCACTCTTATGATAGGATGTCGACTTACAAAATGATCTTTGCTCAAATATGAGTGGCTTGGATCCGACTGCCGACTGAAGGTGATACAGTATTCCCTAGCAGGAGTGAGATTTTACTCACCGCATGTGGATTATCAAACACCTACGGTGGTGAATGTGTCGATCAGCGCCACTTTCTAGACGTTTGGAAAATAACAAACCTCATACTGATCATGGGTTTTGATGACTTCACTGGAAGCTGCCGTTAACGATGTGGTGGCAGTTGACATAATGGGTCTCAGGAAGGGCTAGATGGATGATAAAACCACGACAAGCGAGACGAAGCTGATTTCTAACCTCAAGTGTAGTCAACACATAAACTTGGGGATTGGTAAGGCGTTAGAATGACAGTAATTTCTTCTCCCGCTCCGCTCACCTGCGATGGAATCCGTAATCTTCTCAAGTAGCGGTCCTAATCCAGGAATTTTTTCTATATAATCCGGGTAATGCTATCAACCTCTCACGAATTGATTGGCGCTTGACCTACCGATAGTGTTCTCAATCTTCATTGCCACTAGAACAGCCGTCAGAAATCATATCCAGTAACAGGGTGCCACGAACCTGAGTCCCTGAAGCTCAATACCTGCCATAGAACAGAATGTAATTCCTGAGGGCTCATCTGCTCCGGAGGTTTGCCACCATGAACAGGAGCATCACGGATCCGCTGTACTCCTTCCATTTCACGAGTTAATTCCGTCCCTGTCCCTCCGGGTAATTTAAATAGCAGATTGCGGAGAGAGTCCACGGGTGACGTCCCCCCCGACGCCGAGCGCGAGCGTGCGGAATCCATTGCCTTGTTCAGATCGGAAACCGATGCCTCGCTCTGGTGAATGCGTCAGAGCAGTTTATCGGGAAGCATTCTGAATTGAATACAAAGTCTTACAAGGTGGTCAGTAGTCTCTGCATTCTTATGTGAGAGAGGGAATGTGTCGCCTATATGTTTCAAACTCACCACCTAGCAAGCTATACAGGAAGTCACTAGATCCGAAGGTTCCAGTGACAAGGGGGGCGACCCATCTACCGTTGGGGGCCTGAACGCGCACATTGTCGCCGACATGCACGAATACATTGGAGTGGCCCATTGAAACAAGGGCGAGTTCGCAGAAATTCGAATGTGCCGTGAAATCCTCGAGGGTGTGTAACTGGACAGAATAGATTCATTAGCCCCTGAAATGCCAGGGTATCGAGGTGATGGGACAGACGGCTTGTCCAAGAAGGCGAAAGGCTTCGTATTGATCCTGTTTCATTCCCTGAGAACGGTACTGCCGACCAATATGGATGCAACGTTCAAGTGTACGACGAACGAGGGCTTTCGAGGTGTCCCATGGACCAGACTCTAGACACATGCAAATCAGCATGGAATACCAGCGAGGGGTATCATATCTACCGTTGGCAATATAATTCTTCATGCCTGTGCGAGGGTCGACCTCCAGCTCTCTGGGCTGTGTTAGGTAATTGAGAAGTTAACATCTATGTGAAATTATACTGTGCATACATCCACGGGCCCGCGTAATCGTCTGTCGTAGTTCCGCGCATCCTCGCCGTTACCATAGCCCTTGGGGTTGTCGATGTGTTCCGTCTAAATAATGAAAAATGAATGATCTACCAAAGATGTGTGCGAGAGAATGCATACCGGAAGATACACACCGAGCCTTTCCACAGTCACCTCGAATTCTCCCGTCGCGTAGCCATGAGCCTGGAAAGGAAATATGTCTTCGATGAATAGCATAATATGACATAGCGAGACAGACGAACAAGGAATCCAAGTGCCATACACATATTGATTATTGTCTAGAAAAGAAGACCATAGGATACAGACAATATCCTTGATGGCGAAAGCCTACCTGAAGGGGGACTTTCTTCAAACCTGCAATGTCAACAGCCTTTCATGAAGAGTATCAGTAATGATACCTCTCGCCGATCGCCTGTACACGACAAACCTGACTGTAGTCTCTGAGCCAGTTCCTAGATAACGGCATGAGCTTTGGCGAAAGAAAGTACCCAAGTTGCCTACCCAAAGTATACGCGTTTGACATCTAACCCACTAAACTTTGAGCCCCCTTTCCCGATGAGTGCACCGAGAGCAAATCCTCCCGTCTTTTTAGCCAGATCGGACAGGACGTCTTCCTGCATCGAGATTTGGGTGCATGATAAAAGGTCTGTTGAAGGGGAAAACGTACAATATCGCCATGGCGGAAGGCACGACCCTCCAAATACGCGAATCTGACAAACACATCTGATGAATGATCACCCTGCTTCAATAAGTTGCGTACGACGGAATGTTGCCAGCACCGAATGCGTGGACACCGCTGCCTGAGAGGCAAACTACCAGAATTGTTGAAAAGATCCAAAAAACTGATCTCGAGAAGGACATTTTGGAACGTGGCGACGGACGACGCTGGCGGTTATCGATCAAGTAGATTTGATGACATAATACGGAGAGCCTTAAACTGGACACCGTGCTCCATGGACCTGACAGTACTGACGAGCGCCTCAAAACGTGCACATGCATGGCAACAACATATAACACAGTTTGCCGGTCATATCGATGCAGCCAATACTGTGAGGTGCATTAGGTGCCTTTTTCAAGTTGAGTAATACCTCTCACGCGTAACCCTGAAGGGGTAAACCGGTAAAGCTCTCAAGGTACTGTAGCCTGATCGTGCTAAAACGTGGATACCGCCATTCCTTTACGAGAGAACCGTCGGCAAGTTACTGTACCTTCGGTCAGATTAGAAGCGGTGTGCATTTCTGCGGTGAACCGATGACTTGGATGAAATGCAAAACGGCGACCAATGGATCGGCTCGGACGCAACTGTCGCGCAATGTGAACCGGAATGAGGATGGCTGGATACTGTGGGGATGGGAAGTCACGGTCAGCTTGACAACGAGAGGAATTGCCATGCAAACAATACCAGGCAGAGGCATCATTCCGACAAGCCATCCAAATATGGGTATTCTCCCTTATGCAAGCTTATTCCCTGGCGCTTGAGTCTACTTTTTGTTCTTGATCTGTGCAGGACACCCCTTTCCTTCCAACCACCACTTAGTTACACTTTCATCATGGCCGATACTACTGCAGCTGCGCAAAAAAAGACCAAGCACGGCCATGCCGCCTCACAAGCCCAACCTACACCACGGAAAGTACGATTCAATGTTGGTATGTATTTTCCTTACTGCCCTTGTAATGTCGATGGGAGACGAATCGTATGTAGGCACCCAGTATCAAGTCCTCGATGTCGTGGGCGAGGGCGCGTATGGAATTGTTTGCTCAGCGACCCATCGGCCGACTGGTCGCAAGGTCGCGATAAAGAAAATCATGCCTTTCGACCACTCAATGTTTTGCCTGCGGACACTACGAGAACTGAAGCTCCTCAAATTCCTGAGTGAGGCGGGCGTGAGCGAGAATGTGAGTGTGTCCCCACAGTTGTCTTCTGCACTCGACGATTCGTTGCCTTGAGCATGAATACATCACCTGGCGCTAACGCGTGTATAGATTATTTCTATTCTGGATATTATCAAGCCACCGTCACTGGAGGCTTTCAAGGAGGTTTACTGTAATGCCCTGTTACCCATCATTCATGACGTGTGCTGACATCCCACGTAGTGATTCAAGAATTGATGGAAACGGACATGCATCGTGTTATCCGCACTCAAGATCTTTCTGATGATCACGCGCAATATTTCGTCTACCAGACACTGCGCGCACTTAAGGCACTGCATTCGGCAGACGTCATACATCGTGATCTTAAACCATCAAACCTCCTTTTGAACGCCAATTGTGATCTAAAGGTCTGCGACTTTGGATTGGCACGATCGGTAAAAACAGCCGAACCGTCTGGGACTGAAACAGGATTTATGACCGAATACGTGGCGACCCGTTGGTACCGTGCGCCAGAGATTATGCTCACATTTAAACAGTACACCAAGGTACAGCCTTTTATCCCCTTCTATCGTTGTATTGGACTACCCGTCCGTTAGGCCATTGATGTCTGGTCTGTCGGGTGCATTCTCGCAGAAATGTTGTCAGGGAAGCCGCTCTTTCCAGGTCGCGATTATCACCATCAACTCACTTTGATCCTGGATGTGCTTGGCACGCCAACTCTGGACGAATTTTATGCCATAACCACTCGTCGCTCCCGTGATTACATTCGCGCGTTACCGTTCCAGAAGAAGAAGCCCTTCCATACGATTTTTCCGAATGCGAATCCACTGGCGATCGACTTTTTAACGAAAACCCTAGTATATCTCTTACTTCTCCCTTTTTTTCTTCTTTTTTTCGCTGAACTCTGCCATTCTGTCAGACATTTGACCCGAAGAAGCGCAGTACGGTTGAGCAGGCACTCGCGCACCCGTATCTCGAGGCTTATGTACGTATATGGGAGCGACCGCTACTCAGACTTACACTTTCTCTTTTTTCCTCGCTAGCATGACCCAGACGATGAACCAGTCGCGCCGCCACTGGATCCGGAATTTTTTGAATTCGACTGTGGGTGTTCATTTGACGATGTGTGAGATCTGTGTTGATTTTGGTACAGTACACAAGGACGACATCAGCCGGGAGCAGTTGAAGGAGCTATTGTATGAGGAGATCACAAGCTTCAAGCCGGCGATTGGACAGTAGTGCATGTAGATAGGATATAGGATAGGATAGAGGGTCACGGAAGATGCCGAGTTGCTCGCCTTTTTGTCCGCTGGCCGCGTTGAGTTTTGCGTACGTCCTCGACGAGGTTGATCCATCTGCCAGAGCTTGCCCTCTCAATTCCTCTTAGATTTTCTTCTCGCTTTCTTTCTACCTCCGTTTTTTGCACTCTTCGGTATGTGCTCTCGCCCCGAATCTGCTTCCTGTCTGACCTCCGTAGCATACTCTACCCATTATGACGAATACCACTCCTTCCAACAGTGACTCTTCTCATAATAATGTCATCCCATCTGAAGTGGGATGGCAGTTTGTGCCTCAATATTATACATACGTGAATAAGTCGCCCCATCGTCTGCACTGTTTCTACAACAAAACATCCACCTTCATCCATGGTACTGAGGGAGAAGATGGCACACCCTGTTACGGTCAACAGGTCTGTATTCTCACCTGATCATTTTTGTCGTGCATTCTCATCTCTTTTTAAAGGAAATTCACAACAAGATCACCTCTATTGGATTTGAGGACTGCAAGGTCTTCATCCATTCAGTCGATGCACAGTCCTCTGCCAACGGTGGTATTATCATTCAAGTGATCGGTGAAATGTCAAACCGTAGCGAGCCGTGGAGGAAGTTCGTTCAAACTTTTTTCCTCGCTGAGCAGCCCAATGGTTACTTTGTCCTTAACGACATATTCCGCTTTCTCAAGGAAGACCACCCTGAGAGTGATGAAGGCGAGCCAGAGCAAGCCACGACTGAGGCCGAGCAGGATTCCGCATCTCCTCAACTGCAGGCTGTACCTCCTCTTTCGCCTGCGCGCTCGCAGCCAGTTTCTCTCGCTGCGGATATACCTGCTCCTGAACCGGTACAAACAGCTTCTCCCACCCCTTCGGCTGCCCCTACGGAGGAGGCTTCCCTCGTTTATGAGCCGCCTGCTGCGGAACCCCACACAAATGGGCACGCCCAAACTGAGCAGGAAGCTCCCGAGGCCCCCGCTGCTGCTCCGGTTGAAAAATCACCGACCCCTGAGCCCGAACCCGCCCCGGTTGTAGAATCGCCTGCACCACCCGCATCACCTGCTCCACCACCTATTCCTTTACCTGCACCACCTCAGCCTTCCGCACCTGTTGCTCCGTCCCAACCTGCGCCTGCGCCCGCTCCGGCTGCGCCGAAAACGTGGGCCCACCTGGCGGCAACCAACCCGAAGAAGTGGGGTTCAGCTGTGGCGCAAGAGTCCCGTGGCACGTCGGAGGTACCTGCTGTCAGCTTATCATCCCCCGGGAGTGGCACTCAGACGCCGGTGAGCCATCATGCTCCTGGTGCAAGACCTCAACAACAGTCACGGGAACCTCATCCAATGTATGTCGCCGCTAATAACGTGTCAAATGCCCTATGCTTCGTCAAGGTGAGGTGTTGCAGTGTCACTTCTGGGATGCATTTCTCAGACGTTTTACAGAGCGTGCAAGAAAATGTTACCGAAGCAGCACTGAGGAATACTTTAGTCGGTCGGTTTGGACCTATAAAAGATCTTGATCTTGTGCGGAGCAAGGCATGTGCATTCCTGGAGTTTAGCAACGTCGACGCTGCGCGCCGTGCGATTGTCGCCTCGCTTCCCGCCTCACAGGGTGGCGAGGGTGGTATCCGTATTGATGTGGGGGATGGCCAGCAGGTGCGCATCACTGTCGAGACGCGTAAGGAACGGGGTGAGCGCCCCGTCAGCAGACCTCGTGGTGGTGCTCCTGTAAATGGCGATGTGCGGGGTGGTTTCCGTGGCCGTGGTGGGGGACCTGGGCGGGGACGGGGGGCTAATCCGAAGTAGGTACCACCGACTTGTTCAGGTTTGTTTTCTTGTTCGTCGTTTAGGGATGCGGGGTGGTACTATGTCGACTGAGTATCCTGTGTTATATTGAGCGATGCACAAGGTAAAAGCCAATGAATGTTCTGTTTGGCACTGAATCACGCAATTGTAAGATGTATTGATAGTCTTCCTAACAACACGTTCGTAGCGTCTAGGACATCACTCGTTCGTAGCTGGCTAATTGTTTATACGGGGGTTCTGGTCTTGCGACGCTGGGATAGCAATCTATTTATCCTTGCTGACACAGTCATGATATGTGCATCCTCGAATGACTCACATGGGACGGGACATGCAAAATTTCGAGACGGATCAAAATCGCATTGAACCATATATAGCATGCTCGGCCCCAGCTGTAATAGAGGCCCCTGCTGTAATAGAGGCTGCGCACCTGACAAAAACTAAAGGACGTCTGCATGATTTGGACAATAAAAAGGGCTGCTTGGGACAGTTTTCATTGCGCGCGCGGATGAAAGCCATCATGTCTAGATCCCCTCAAACACACTATACTCGATCGCCGTTGCCCAATCCCCGTAGCGGCACTTTTGTAGAGGATGCACACCCAACCCGATTTCCTCATCATCAAACCAAAGCACCCGAGCGCAGACAATGGCCACCGGGTAACCGCAAGTTTTGGGTCTACAAATCACCATCACCGAGCTCGTCTCAAGATGGCAAATCAAGCAGTAGTTCTGGGGGAAAGCCCGTGGGGAGCGAGACATCCGAGGAGAGATGCATCCGTACGGTTTCTCCCTATGGTTCCTTCTTTGTGGAGGAGATGGAATCGGATACTCCTGAGAATCGCTCGCATCGTCAGGAGGGTAGACAGGAGCACGACAGTGCCATTGGCAGCTGCGGAGTACTCCTCCCAACTAGGAAGACACCGTCGAGGTGGACGAGCTCGCAGGCACAAACGGGGTATCCGACTATCACCAGTGCAGTGCCCGCAGCATCAGATCACTACGATGCAACTGCAACTCGTAATATGACGGAGATGCCGTTTTCAGCCCTTTCCCTGGCCGAGAATTCTCGGCGATCCCAGCCTCCCCTTTCATGGCGCCATAGGTACCCCGATCATCCAAATCACCCCCAATGGGGTAGTAGTTCCCAGTGGGATCCGCCCCATGTGGCGGCGGCGGTGCCACGCGATAAACGACAGACGGACGCGAGGGATGGCTCAAGGCGCCTGAGGTAGACAAGCATGGTATTTAGTTACACGTGACTAGACGCGTCGGATAGATTTGGCGATTTGTGGTTCGTGACGCGACTCAGTTCAATGCGAACATGTTCTCTGAACCACAGACTCCGACCACTTTTCTTGCGGGTTCCTTCGCCGAGAGAAAACCTACAGTTTCCGACATTGGGTCCATATCCGAGACCATACAAGCGAAACTCAACAGACGTCTTGGTCCGGAATACGTATCGCAACGGCCAGCTCCAGGCGGAGGACCAAAGTTGACTTACGTGGAAGGATGGAAAATCATTGGGCTTGCGAACGAGGTTTTTGGTTACAATGGTTGGTGTTCGACCGTGACGAAGATCGAAACGGATTTCGTCGATATGGACCCCGAAACAAGACGATATAGCATCGGAATCACTGCCCTTGTAAAAGTCACACTTAAGGATGGGACTTGCCACGAAGACGTTGGATATGGTACTGGGGAGAATATGAAGAGCAAAGGGGCCGCATTGGACAAGGTACAGTGTATTAAGTTGAGTCTATGGCCGCATCACGTTGATAATCTGTTGTCTCAGGCGAAGAAGGAAGCTGTGACCGACGGCGTGAAGCGCGCTCTCCGCAATTTTGGAAATCTTCTTGGCCTTTGCCTCTACGAAAAGTCTTTCACTCAGGAGGTCGTAAAGATCAAACCCCAACATGTATGTAACTCCCACCTCACTAGTCCACTAGTTCTGCGCATACATTCAGCGCGCTACTGACCACGTGTGCCATCACCCTTAGCCAAAGTTTGATGAGTCTGACCTACACCGAAGATCCGTTAACATTCCGCCATCTGCTGGTAGCTCACATGATGTCTTATCGACGTCGTTTACCGAGCCCATCGTTGCCACCCCTTCTGTTCCGCCCCATATACGTCCAGCCATTTCCAAATCTAGTCCTCTTCGAAATCCAGTTTTGGATGCTAAGGCATCTTACGCCACGCATGAGAACGAACGACGACTAGCTAGTAATTCACGAACGGGAGAAGACACCACCGGGGTTCGCCCTGGCCAGTCGAACCAACAAATATCATGTGGAAATCGTGTAGCTCCTCCAAACAAGGCTCGTTCTCTTCAACCAGACAAGACTCTTCCACATCAGGCACAACTACCACAACAAGGGTCGAGTACCTCTACATCTTCGTCTAGGCAATTTGATACGAGATCTGTCGCTCCTCACACTCTCAAAGCATCAGATTCCGATGATATTTACTTCAATGACGAAGACAATGTTGCACTTCTTGCCATAGAAGATTCTGCTATGAATAGCGTAGAGTCCTGCAATACCTTGGCTACCACGTGGGACAATGCACAGGGTAGGGTTGAGAGCGCCGGCCGGGATGTGACGAGTGAATCTTTTATAGGTGCTGGTACCCGTCCTCAAGCAGCTATAGCGGTGAACTTTCTATCAGCCAATCACTAGAGGCTGCTTAAATGACAAAGGTTGTAGGTGTCAACTAGCAGTAATCGGATCTCTGTGCCTCCCCCGGACCAGCCCATGTCGAACCTTCGCCGAGCCATAAGAGCCTCCACGACCTCGTTGGCTGCTGCTGGAGTGAAGCGGCCTGCCGAGGTCTTACAGTGCGTTATTCATTTCTTCCACCCCGGGATGTTTTCCCATAAAATCTGGTGCGTAGGTCACCACGTCCACAACCCATCGGCACAAGTTCAGCGCAACAGCAGCAACGATTCGCTGGGAATAATGTAAAGCGCGAGCCTTTCAGTGATTTACCGATCCAGGGGGCGACAGATGTTAAACGTATAAAACGCTAAATAGCGTCATTACTTTTTAAACCCGTTTGTTGTACTTATGATGCCGTCGTACGACTTCTGGGGGCAGGTGCTGTATTACTGTACAAGTACTGTAGCAATTTTGGGCGCTATGAGAATTTCTCACAAATGGTCCGATTTTTTTAATGCATTGAAAACGCGACACAGGTCTTCTATCCCTACCCCCGTCCTTCATTTGTGGATACCCCAGCGCGTGTCAATCTTGAAAAGCCATACTCTCTCCTCCTCTCCTGCTTGCTCCCCTTAGTTGTCATGTCTTCCACCCGACTCGATGATGGCCGTGTCGGCTCGCGCATTGAAAATTATTCTGGCTTCTGGCAAAAAGACACCAGCAAGGAGGCCAAAGTCGACTCGGATACCCGCGTTGAAAATTATACCGACGTTGTAAATGGTGCTTCTCATTGAATTATTCAGACGTGATTAGACTTATTCACTTCCCCCCGTATAGGCTACTACGACGGCGCTACAGAGCTTTACGAGTATGGTTGGGCCCAGTCGTTCCACTTCTCGCGCTTCTATAAGGGCGAGGCGTTCGCCGCATCCCTTGCTCGCCACGAACACTATCTCGCTGCGCAGATGTCCCTTCGTCCCGGGATGCGTGTTCTCGATGTTGGCTGTGGCGTCGGCGGCCCTGCCAGAGAGATTGCTCGTTTCGCGGATGTTAAAATAGTTGGTTTGAACAACAATGAATTCCAAATCGGCCGCGCTCGCCGGTACACCAAGGCTGCAGGCCTGGAGGAACAGGTCCGATTTGTTAAAGGTGACTTTATGAAGCTCTCGGAACAATTCGGCGAAAATGCGTTTGATGCAGGTGCGTCTTGCTTTGCATCTCACGTTATCTGTCAAGTTGATATACGGGACTCTGGCCACTATATAGTATATGCTATCGAGGCTACCGTTCATGCCCCGACATGGGAAGGTGTTTACGGTGAAATATTGAAGGTCCTCAAACCCGGGGGTGTAGTAAGTGCAGGACTCGGGCTCTTTAGGCGAATGTAAATGCTCATCTATACTTTAGTTTGGTGTCTACGAGTGGTGTATGACGGATAGTTGGGATCCATCCATTCCAGAACACAAAGCACTGGCTCATGAGATTGAGTTGGGTAACGGTATCCCTGAAATGCGCCCCTTGTCCAAGGCGAGAGCAGCTATTAAATCCGTCGGTTTCCACATCGAGCACGACGAGGACTTGGCGGATCGTCCCGACGATGTGCCTTGGTATTATCCACTTGAAGGTGATATCTTCAAAGCCCAGACGACTTGGGATTATTTTACCGTCTGGCGGATGAGTTGGTCCGGCAAGCTTGTTACGCACAACGCATTGCGCCTTCTTGAGTTCTTCCGCATCGTTCCCAAGGGCACATGGGAAGTTGGTGAAACATTACGTATTGCAGGCGATGCATTAGTCAAGGGTGGCCAGACAAAAGTGAGTCGACCGACGCATGATCACATAGTTTCTTACTGAGTGCACTACCCAGCTCTTTACGCCAATGTACCTAGTTGTCGCACGCAAGCCTTCAAGGGGCTGAGAGCATTACCAGATTACTACACGCATGTTATACCCAAGCATAGTTGCGCCGCTCGCTCCAAGCATCATCTATTTACATTACAGTGTCACATAGACGATCGTCTCTGTTATCGGACAGCATATATCCACTGACTGCAATGCTACTACTAATTCGCACTGAACTCTTGGACGGTGAAGACATGACCAGTTCTGAGGTTGGTTACATCATTGGGGTTAGACTTGTCTAAACTTGCCTGTCTTTTGAACTGAACAGACAGAGGTTCCCCTTGTGTGGCGGCGGTCCAGGCAAGTATATTATATAATACTGTATATCGCCTTGCCTCGCTTAGGCGAGACAAATAAAACGCATCCGAGAGAGGGAAAAACACAATGATCCCCTCTCACACACTTTCATATCTGACCTCTAAGTTCTCTATCCCTAAGACCCCTCCTTTGATCATTCACTTCCTCCGCCAGCCGCTTTACTGTGCCGTGCGATTTGAGCGCCCATGTATCCATCATATGATCGCGTCATACTTTATTGAAAGTCTCCAATCGTCCATCAGCGCATCAACAGCTTATCCAACTGGCGGCATTTGTGCATCTCAGCCCAAGCTCAGGCCCTTGCTCCGGGGTTTTCTTGCTATACCCTGATCCTTCTCGCATTAGCCGACCTAACCTGGGAATGTCATTCATGGAGCGCGGGAGGTAAGGTGGCCAGCGATGGGGGGCCACTCAAATTCTTAAGCTGGACTTCGACGCCACACGTCTTGTGACTGACATCAGCGTCGCTGATACAGTTTTACCGACGGAGAACATGGTGGCTGACCTACAGTATCCCTCATTCTCCGAGGCTTTTTTTCATTCTCACGGGTCCTCCCAATTGGGGTCTGGAAAAACATACGCCCACGACGAGCAAGCGACGCTCCCAAGGTGGCCATAATTTGTTAGCAGTGGACGTGACATGCGGTTCTCTGCACATGTGGCAAAGAAGTCAGACGTACTGTATCGGGCCTTCTGAGCGAAGCGTCCAGCCTGGCGACACGTCGCCTCGTAAGAGGCTTCTCACAAATATGATGACGCATTCCGGCGGCCCTTGCTTCACGGGTTCTTCTCCCACCGAGCACTGTAGTCCTTCCTCCTCCACTCACATACCAGGTTTTCTTGTTCTTTCGTTATGGCACCGGACGAGAAAATCGACATCAAATGTGATGCGGCTGCGATTGAACCGCCAGGCGTCCAGTCAGATGTTCAGCCTGAAGGGCCTGTGTCCGTGGAGGAACGTCGCCTGGTTCGCAAGCTGGACCGTCGTATCTTACCCATTACTTGTCTCATGTACCTGTTCGCATGTCAGTATTTTGAGCATTCTACGTTAGCTTTTTTCACTCACTGTCGCCACGTTAGACTTGGACAGAAGTAATTTGGGTAATGCACGTTTACAGGGCCTAGCTAAAGATGCCCTCGGTGGCGATCCCACAGGAAAGAGGTTCGACTGGGTTAATTCAATCTTTTTTTTATCTTATGTAGGCTCTCCCACGTTGAAAACATCGTCGAGTCTCTCATTGGATCTGGTTAGATTTTATGCATGGTTCCAGCTGGCATCCTCGCCAAACTCTTTCCCCCTCGACTTTGGTTGGGTTCGGCAGCCATCGGTTGGGGTATCTGCTCCACTCTCATGGTTGGTCTCCTCTCTTCTGAGCACGGAAGTGCAGCTGTCTCATCTTTTCGGGATCTCCCATGTAGTCCACTGCGACCAATCAAGGAGGACTCGTGGTTGCTCGCATAGGTCTTGGTGTCTTCGAAGCAGGGTTCGGCCCTGGTATCCCCCTCTACTTTTGTAGGCACCTTTTAATTTATACCTCACACGACAATCCAATGCCCTGACACTGGTGTATCACAGCATTGTTCTATACGAAGAATGAGCTCGGCTTACGCCTTGCCTACTGGTTCGGATTCGCAGCCGTCGCTGGCGCATTTGGCGGTCTCATTGCCTTTGGGATACAACACGTTCACGCCACGATCGCGAATTGGCGTTTGCTTTTCATTATCGAGGTCTGTTTTGTCCGTGTGACCATTCCCGTTATTGGTAGTTTCAACACCTCAAGTAGGGCATTCCTGCGGTTCTCCTAGGTCTCATCGCCATAGCTTTCCTGCCAGATCGACCAGAAACGACAAAGTTTTTCACGGAGGAAGAGCGGACACTGGCTTTGGCTCGGGTTAATCGCGATGCGACTGGGGATATAGGCTATCATGTAAACAAACGTAAAGTCAACGTATTTCGTTGCTGGGGGGGCGTGGGCTCAACCTTACTTTACTAGGTCATATCGCCCATGCGTTCAGGGACTGGAGAGTAAGTCTTCCTTCGGGTTCGAGTGAAAAGCGTCCGGCGCAGCAAGCAAGGCTCACAACAAGCTTTTCCACACAGATCTATCTCGGCGGCGTCATCTATTTCGGAGCGAACGCCGCGCTAGCTTCTATTTCCGCCTTTTTGCCCACGATCATCAAGACGTTCGGATACAGTGAGTTTTCGGTCGGGGGCTGTCGTTGCCACTGTCCCCTCTTATGTATACTCGCTGCTAAAATGGGGCATGTTTACGCAGCTAACGCGGTTGCGCAGCTACTCACGGTACCACCCTATGCTGTCACATCTATCGTCATCACAATCTCTTCCTGGTTATCCGACCGCCTCCTCACCCGCGGACTTTTTATCATCATCTCAAGCGCGGTAGGCGGAGCCGGATACCTGTAAGTGTTCGTTTTTCTTTTTCTTTTCGTAAAAAATATTCTTGCGCAGCGGTCGGCCAGTTGATGCCGACGATCCCGGTGTTGTACCGTGACTGACCTTACCGGACCCGTGAAACTGTATTGATATCGACCGACCACAGGATTTTGCTCACCGCCGCTCACGATCACCACGTGCGGTACTTTGCGACGTTTTGTGTTGTAAGTGGCACATATACGACAATCGGACTTGTTATTGCATGGTGTAAGCGCGCGCTCGCGGCCCCCGCCCCGCCCCCCGTCTTTCCCCCACTTTATTGCGCGATCACGATCGCTGTCTTCTGACTGACGAGTGTATCTAGACGCTCACAACTTAGGCTCCGAAACCAAGCGAGCTACGGGTACACCGCTTTATATGGCCATCGGACAATGCGGTAGTATCCTCGGGTCGCATCTATTCCCTACTGCTGAAGGGCCGCGGTATATGTGAGTGTTGTGTGCCTTAGACTCGTCTCGTTCGTCGGAAAGTATCGGTATCCACAAATGGTTTCTGATTAAAATCAAATGCACATACACCAAACAGTAAAGGCTTTTCAGGCAAGTTTGCGTTTTTGTCAATGCGGGGTAGCATCTCGCTGGCTTTCATCATATACATCTTAACCCCATTTGTACTAGTCTTGGTCGGCCTACTATTCCTCGGATCTATATGTGCCTCCGTTCTTACGGTATGCACTGCCTGCCTGCTAAACTTCTCACTCACCTGGCCGTGCTACGTTAACGGTCATGCGACGTATAACATTCCTTGGTGCAGACTCACTACCGTTACGAGAATGCGCGCCGCAATCGCGTGTATGGCAAGCGGATCCCCAATAGTCGCGTAGATACATCAGAGCTAGCGGACAGGGTAAGACATTATCACCATTCTGGAAATTATCATTCGATTGAAAGTGTGTTCCACTCTAATAACAGGCGCCTGGCTTCCGCTACATCGTCTGACCTGGTGTTCGGATGAAAAGGAGGTCGAAACCTCCCACAACCTGGCTTGGTATACTGTAGCATGCAGCGAATGGAGCAGACGACTGTAGATACAACATACGCCAGTGAACCTATCCCTGTTCAATCAAATTACTTTCTGATATCTCCAGTACGAGTCGAGCCATGTAACAGGTTAAGAATGACTCGTTTGGTTGAGCTCGTAAGTATTCCATCGCACTTTTCTGGTACGTTGCAGGGGGTACCCGCATCGATGGTTGTATTATGCCGTGAGTTTGAGCATCCAGCCCGCGGAGACGGAGACGAGAACAAACGGTGGGGTCGGCTATTCGAACGAAAGTTCAGAGGGTTCATCGCATTATCTGGGGCATCCGAGTCGGCGCTGCCCCGTCAAACAAACTTGAAGTTATCCCTTCCCTGGCTACACACATCATGTCGCCACGCCTCGTTGTGTCCTCCTTTTTATTATAAAAAAAAAAAATAGCTCGGCATGATTCATCGGCATGTGTCGCGCGCAAACAGAGCCCGCTTCCCTAACACGAGGGGAAACGAAAAACTTGAACAGGATGCGCTCAAGCCGGATGTGTGGGTAAGCAAACTATACGCCAAAAAAAAAAGCCTTGCGTCTTCAACGCGTCCAAGTCAGAGCCCGTGACACCCCCGCAGGCCGCCCAAAAGGAGAATGGGATCCAAGCCGTGGCCCCCGCGGGGTACTAATGCATGTCATGGCTTGTACAACACACCGGTGGGGCGAGGGTTCACCGCAAAGGCGGGGCCAAGTGTCGTAATCGAATCAGGGACCTAGGAACGATCTCACCTGTACAGTATGATACCGTCCTTTTCGGTGCGCCACCGTTTGACGCGGCTGCGTGGCACGTATCGTTTAGTTTAGTGTAGATGAGATGAGGATGATTACCGGGCTGTGGGCGCTATTTCCTTGTCAAGGAAGGCAAGGAAGAGGCCACCCAAATATTCTACATAGGGAACTAACTAAATGTATATATTTCCTTGGCGGGGCCTATGCACGCACGTAACGGCATGACACAGTGTCGTACCGTCGCTGTAATCCTTAATCATCCCAATATGATTCGTAAAAACGCGGTGTGGGTGACGGCTCAGAATCAGAATCAGAATCGTATCCCTGGTTGTAGTCCCATTCGATATCGTTTACGACCTCCCTAAGCGACTCTATCCATGCGTTGACCAGTACGCATGTCATTACCTTGACATGTCGGATAGGCATGCCCGCTCTGCCGCGCGCACGCAAAATCACGGGCAAGACCACGCCAAAAGGCTCCGTATGCTCCGGTGACAGGGAAGTAAAGAAGTTGATATCCTGTAATGCGAGCGTAACTAGGGACGGAAAGACGTTGCGCTCCGTTAGCGTGGGCGAGAGAGTGAGGGCCCAGCTACCGCGCACGAGCAGGCCGGTGACCTTGGGGAGGTGGCTGCACACCTCGGCCCACTCTGCGGTCGACCACGGGGCTTCGGGGTATGTTATTGAGAGTGTGCCTAGATTCCCGAGCGGGAGAGCTTTGCAGACTCGCAAGGGAAGGGACTCGACGAGTGTTTTGTATCGGGAACCAAAGGTCAGGTGAAGGCGGGCCGATGCGAATGGTATTATGAAATGGGGGAGGGGCAGCGGGACGATCGTGTCCCAGGCAATTATTGTGAGGGATGACGCAAAGTCGACCTCGCCGATCATCATTGTAGAGAGAGGTGAAACAGTTGTCTCTGGAGCCCGGAAATGAGTGGCTAGGAGAGAGATTAGAGTGTCGAGGAGTCCGTCCACGGGGTCATGATCGGGACAGCGCAAGGATAGCGTGGCTGAGCCCGGTAAGGAAACTCGCTCCAAAATGGCGACAACCTCAGACAGCGATCCCTCGAGGGAGAGCTTATTCATATGTCGTAGAGGAACGACGCGACGAGTAGAATCCGCGCGAGGGAGACAATTGCCAAGAGTGAGTACTTGCAGTGATGGCATAGCTTCGAGGATGGAAAGCAGTCGGTCGAGGGTTGGAATCGACAGGAGGTCGGTTTGTGCTGTAGGTGCTGACCGTGGAAATGGGGCGACGGGTGGAAGACGAATATTGAGGTGCGTCAGATCGCGGAAGAGGGGCGAGTCCCAGGGAACGGCGCAGCCAAAGAGCGTGACGCGACGCAACTTTGGAGCCTGGTGGGAGAACAGGTCGGAGGGAAGGGTGATAAATAACTCGCGATCAAATTGAGGCGCATTCCGGAGCAACTCGAGCGATTCGAGATGAGGAGCAGGAGTGGTGAGCGCTCTCACGGCGGGTGCAAGAGAGTCTGCGTTTCCGGACAGGACAAGTCGTCGGACGTGTGAGAGATGCTTGCGCAGAGTGATCTTGTCATCGAGGGACCTTCTTCTCGATACCCTGGGCTGGAAAGATAGGTCTCTACTGTAAGAGATGAGGGCCGCCTTGGACCGTGCCAGCATCTCCTCTGCCCATTCCGCGCCGAGATCAAAGACGATCGTCCTCCATAGGCCAGGGTGAGAGAGCGCGACTTGTCGCCAGCGGCGGCAGACATGTGTGACGGCAATCCAACCGAGCCCGAGCCGGGCTGGGCTGGAGTTGGAGGGAAATGGGTCGTCTGGGTCGTAAATGAAATCGGTTGGAATTGGCTCATTGATGGTATGGAAGGAGAAAACGCAAGAGAGGATCTCGGGAGGGAGTCTTCCAATGAGCGACACGTTGTTGCGCCTGGATCGCATGGCGCACATAACCATATTCAAGGCGGAGAGTTCATCGTCAATCGCATGGCGGGCGGCACGTTGAGGGGAGATGTGGTCCAAGAGAGCGAATCGAGGGGCTGCCTTTGTGGACCAATATTCCTGGACGGCGGCGCGATGTGGTGTCGAGGGGGATTCGATCTTCATTCACAAGGACAGAGTCAGGACAGTTCAGCTGACGTGATCAGACGTGGACATTAACAAAGTATGGCATTAATAGCAGTATACAGCGTAGAGTACTCGGTACAAAGTAGACGTGTCAGTCAGAAAAGGAACCTGAGAATTCCGATGCCGAACAGGACCCAGGCACTGCCCAGACCAATGCGAATCGCATTCATCTCGCGCTCGTGTTGTTGAAAGTCCTTTCTTACCCGGGCGATTGTCTTCAAGGCACCTAATGCGCAAGTGAGGCTGACCACGGACCCATAGAGCCATGGGAGGCTGAGATGACATAATTGAGGGTTGTGCTTGCAACTCTGGGGGGGTTGGGGCAACGGCAAGGTGGTGGTATCATTTAGGATGCCCGCGGTAACAAGCTGGGCAGAGAGATGGTTCAAGATCTTGGTCGTGACTTGTTGATGGGCTTGAGTCAGAGAGACTAATCCGATTCGAGTGACGATGCGCATCGAATGGACGGAGAGAACAGCCATGCTGAGGGTCATGATCATACTCTATGACATCGATGGAGCTTGATAAGACGAACGTGAGAGAAAGGAACATACGGCCATGAGAAGTTTTCTGAGCCTGCGACGGGGAGCAGCCGTGCCTGCGATGGCCTGGTCCCGCATATGGTCGTACATGGATGGGAAATAAGTGGAAGCGTCATCTGACATGTCGTCGGTGAAGAAATTGGCAAACGCTGCAAGGCGGGGTCAACAGACGGAGGAGAAAGGCGGGTCGGCGACGGGGCGTACGTGTCTGTGGGACATGATGGGGCTCTGGGGGCGGTGTGAGGGCGGAAAGGGAGAAAAAGGCGGTCAGAGGCGTACTATTCTGCGATAAACGTCGTGCCATGGAGTGAGAGACACGTGTGTCACGTGCCACGATCTCCGGGACCAAGGG
>Ga0137362_10000281_pt1 | contig 24808 bp, 30 predicted proteins | sample MadtaG_2_FD_104801 | JGI IMG/M metagenome (GOLD analysis project Ga0137362, IMG submission 104801) | Vadose zone soil microbial communities from Angelo Coast Range Reserve, California, USA - Mad1_100_16 metaG | ecosystem: Environmental > Terrestrial > Soil > Vadose zone | place: USA: California... | reverse complement strand
CGCAGCTGGGATACCGCCGCCCCCAATCCTGTACGACATATCTCCCCTGCAAACATCTCTGACCATGCAGCATGCCATTGTTGAGTCCTTAAGAGATGGCGCTCCCCCCACCACCCCCCGGCGCATCCCTGTACACCGCCCCATACACCGTCCCGTTGCTGGACTTTCGTACATACCTGGAGGTTTCTACGCCGAGGATCCGGTTCCACGCCCCGTCTCTGATCCTTTTGATCTACCGCCGCCGCTACCATCACCACCACCACTATCCTCCCGCGGTGATCACGCAAGGACGCCTCAGCCTCCCAGGATCCAAGCGCCCAAGGTTCACCGTCGCGCACAATCGGAACCCCTCTCCCCAGTGTCCTCTGATAGTGCTACTGCTGTTGCGGGGTCGAGACAATGTAGCGGCGTTACGGCGGCGGGGAAGCAGTGCCGCAATCAGGTGAAAGTGTCTGAGGCCCAAGCGCTCGCGGGCGGCGACGTCTTCTGTCGTGTGCACGGGAATAAGGTGGGCGAGGTGAGCGGTTTCTACGATCGCAAGACGGGACAAACATTCGTCAAGTTCGAGGGTGAGTGCACAATTCAAATATATGTATACTCTCGCTTCTCCCACATGGCTGTACGTGATATGCGGTTTCTCATGAAAAAGGATTAAGCACAGACTGGATCCCCGAGTATTTACAGCCAGCGACGAAGAACTCGCTTCGAGTGGAGATGCAGAAGGCCCGCGCGGCGAGCGATGTCGAGGGCTACATCTATGCCTTTGAGATCCTCGGTATGGACTGTTTCCTTACCGCGGAGCTGCCTCGTCCCACTTTCTCATCGAGCCTGTGTTTCCTCGCACGCAGATCCCACTGACAAGAAGACCATGCACTTGAAGGTTGGGCGCGCAACAAACCTGAACAGGCGTATGGACCAATGGTCCAAACAATGTGGCTCGAAGGAGCAGATCCTCCGCGGGTTTTGGCCAGGCGGTATGGACAATAGTGGTGTTGCCATGAAAGGGCTTGTGCAGGCGGGACCGAAAGGCCCGTGGTGTCATCGTGTTGAGCGGCTGGTCCATATTGAGTTGGCGGACCTGGTCGAACATGCACCGTATCTCGAACGCGGATACCCGAACGTGAGTACGAACAAGGAGGTTAAGAAGGGAAGCAAGAGAGATGTTAAGCGATGTCCGGATTGTATGTGTTGTGTCTGGGACTGTGGCTGATGATGGGCTCACATGACAAAATTTATAGGCAACACGAAACACCAAGAAATTTTCTCGTTTGAGCGGGTGATGGAAGGCCGATATAAGGGCACGGAGTGGCAGGAGATAGTGAAGCCAGTGATTGAGAAATGGGGAGGATTTGTCGAGGGATACTTGTAGAGAATAAACGGAGCCAACCCCGCGGCCCGGGAACAGCGGATAACCTTTTGTCTCCCTCTTTGCCATTGTTCCTTGTCTCTCATCTATCTATTGTCCTACACTCTGCCTGCAGCTATAAAGACCATCAGAACTGCGATGCCTCTCTCAAGTCTCTCCTTTGACCTGGTTGTCATCTTTCTCTCTCCCTCTCTTTTCCTGACACCTAGCTGCGCTCTTTCATAAATCTATTATACATCAATGGTGTCATCTAAGCTCTTCGCGCTCTCTACCATGCTCGGCCTCATGGCCACTCTACCAGTCAAATCTGCCCAGATCCAAGTAACAGTCGGCGGCCCTGGCGGCATCACCCAGTTCAACCCTTCCTCGGTGGTAGGTTGCCATATCATGTCCTGTCTTCACCTCCGAGATGACCGTTTGCGATTAGAATGCCAATGTTGGAGACACCGTTACCTTCGTCTTCATGCAGAAGAACCACACGGCGACACAGTCCACCTTCGCTAATCCCTGTTCTCCTGCCACCAGTGGCTTCGATTCTGGCTTGTACGTCCCTTGCCTTTCCTTTCTCATACCCCTCCCCCGAGTCTAATTCTGTTTTTCAGCGTCCCCGTATCAGACAACAACACCAATGGACCGTTCCAGGAGGCGCAGTTCGAGGTGATCGATACCAACCCGGTCTGGGTATACTGTCGCCAGACTGGCCACTGCCAAAAGGGCATGGTTTTCGCCGTCAACCCTGGAAACAAGTTCGCTGCGTTCCAGGCAGCTGCCATGGGGAACACCACTGCTCAGACAAGTTCTTCTTCTACATCTCCAGCGTCTACATCTCCAGCGGTGCCAAGCGCAACTCCCACTTCCCCTGCAACCTCGACTCCTCCGTCCTCCACATCTCAGGATCACACAATCATCGTTGGTGGCACGAGTCTGCTCTTCGAGCCCTCAAATATCACCGCGCAGCCGGGTGACACCATTACATTTGAGTTCCACCAGAAGAACCACACGGTCACGCAGTCCAGCTTCCCCGATCCTTGTCAAATGCTCTCATCCACTTCTACAAGCGGCCAAGTTGGCTTTGACTCAGGGTTGTACGTCCTCTTCCAATCATCTTTCATGCACCCTATGTGCCGCTCACACCGCACAAATTTGTTAGCATGCCTGTCAGTGCGAACGCCACCACGTTCCCTAAGTACACCATCCAGGTGAACGATTCCTCTCCGATCTGGGCGTACTGCCGCCAGGCCAACCACTGTGGCTCGGGCATGGTCTTCGCGGCGAACGCGAACGAGTCCAGTGCGAAAACCTTTGAGGCTTTCCAGGCCAGCGCGAGGCAGTCCGGCTCTGGCACTGGGTTAAACTCGACAGGCTCTTCAGCCACCGGGAAAAGCGGCGCTGGCGCCGTGCGTCTCGGTGGTACGGGCATGATCGGCGTCGGCTTGACTGCTCTGCTACTGGGTCTTACGTTGTGAGATTCGAGTGTCCTCTGATGTCTACGACTGCGACGTTCGTTCTGGCTTGTACAATACGATATGGACTTATTGTATCTTTAATTGTAATAGGCATGATGCGCCATGATTATTTGTAGAGCAACGTATTATGACGAGTCCCATTCTCCTCCTCTCTCCTTTGGTGCTGTGAAATCACCGATTTGGTGAACATTTTGGGGTCCACGGGCCGTTTGTGCGCGGCAGCCTACCGCACTTGGTTGCAATGTCATCCTGACTTTCAAGTTCCCTCTCGCTGACGCTTGTTCCTAAATTGATGAACAATTCCGCCTTTTCGGACATTGGCCATGTGCGACCATTCCCACTGCAGGATCTAGCTGCCTCGGTGAGTCGAGACAATTGACTGCGTCGCATTTGGGACTCGAGGGGATTCATGGTACCTGCACCCCTCCGAAACACTCTCCCAGTTTTCAGCATTGCAACAGAGCGTGGAAGAACTGTCGCAGAACATGCAGGCATTGTTGCAGAGCGCGCAGGCTATGCTGCAGAATATACAAGCGTTATTGGAAGCGTCACGAGTGGCGGTACAAGATGCGGCAACGGCTGTGCACACAGACGCAGGTCTCGCGGATGTCGGGATCAAGCGGCGCAGGAGAAGAAAAAAGGCTCGCGGACGTTCGGGAGTGATCTACGACGGTACTAGTAGTAGCGGGGTCATATTGGGATCTGAGGTGAACGTAGTAGAGTGAGGAGGAAGGCAAAGCGAAGTGAAGCACGGTGAGTTTCTGCTCTTCATTTCTAGCTCCCCTACTAGTATCCCCAGCTAGACACTGACTGATGCAAAAAAAACACAGGGAATAAAAAACATGTACAACGATGATTACAGTATCTTTCTTGGAGCACGGCATGACTGCAGTGACGACTCGGACTGAAAGTTTGGCCGTCGGTGGAGTATGGGGACCATCGATCATCTTTTGGCTCGGAACTTGAGGCCTTGAGGCTCTGGTGAAACATCGAAATCCGAGTCAGAGAGACTGGGGAACTTGCCGTGCTGCCGTCATTCTCCAGAATGATACGCACACAGCCGCGGCACCGCCTCCGTGAAGAAAGAGGAAGGGTGGAGGTCGCCGCTTTGGGAACATATTTTTTGGTATTGTGCAGCTGCGTCCATGCCCAGTCAGTTCCCAGGCCAGTCAGCTTGAACACATGCGTGACTCGACACTGCGTTAAGACAGCTGAACATTTTAGGTGGCACTCTATTTGTTCGGCTCATGGGAGTGTTGAGTGTTGGGGTTGACAAAAAAACCAAAAAAAAATTGGAAAATTCAGTAGTACCCCCTCCCATTTGACTTTCTCGTACAAGCATTCAAAAAAGAAAACGCAAGAGCTATGAAAGGCCGCGCAAAAGGATGAGGCTACAACAAGGACGGCCGTTGGAAGGTGAGACAACGAGGACAACAGACACCCTCACATTTTTGTAATTTACAGGCCATTTAGCTAGCTACTACATGGACCTTGCCTGAATACAGAATGAACAGGAGATAACAGAATAAGATGCTCTTCCCGTACAACACAAACAACACGGATCTCGGGTCGGCTCCGAGTCCGAGTCTCCGAGTCGAACATGTGCTTGCTGGTATTTGTTCCGAAGACGAAGAGCCTATTGTCAACGGAATCACGACACGACGCGAACAAATCAAACCGAAACACTAGAATAGGCGATACAGAAAAATGAAGACAATCAGACCCCAAAATAAGCGTGATTCCGAGTCTCATCCAGAGCGCCAGTGACTGCGGCTCGATGAGCGACTTTGCTGAAATCCCGCAAAGACGCCACCCTGGAAACCACTTGGGACAAAAGGGGTGGGTGTTGTGCTACTGCGCATGATCGGAAGGACATTCGGTTGTGATGCAGCTTGAGAAGGGGGAGGAGGTACCGTGGGTGATGTGGGCTCTGCCTTAACTGGGGCCGGCGGTTTCCAGTTCTGCACGGTGTGAATACTACGAGCACGACCTGTAGGAAGGAGAACCTACACTTTTTCGCCCCTCTCTGTACAGTTCATCCAGTTTTTCGTCCAGGATCCCATGAGCGTCGAAGTCCTCGTAAGCCGTGTAGAGCATCAAAGCAGAGCGCGCATCCTCAATCGAGTCGTGGGTATCCGTCTGGATGTTCTCGTGGAGCACAAACCACGAAAGAAAACGAAGCGAAAGGCGACGTTGGCGCTCTCTCAGGAAGTAGAGGTCCACCGTGTCTATCACTCGCTCTGGGGGAACGTAGATGTCTACAAGAACGATCGTCGGCAAGAGAACGCACAAGTTGGAGAAAGCTCACTGATGATTCTGAAGTCTTTGGAGAGGCCGTGCCCGATAAAGGTGCAGCCTAAATCAACTAGCAGTCGTAGCTTCTTGTATACTACTTTCAGCGGTGTCAATGTGTACGTTGACGAGTGCGGCTCGAGGTCTCCATCTTCGCAGGCTGGTGAGCAGGGATCAAATCCTAGGAGAAATGAGGCTCACATCTGATCCCTGAGAACTCTGTTAAATAATCTACAATGACTTCACTTGTGTGTATATGATCATCGATGAAGGGGACGCCTTTCTTTTTACCGTCGCCCCGCAGAACAGAGACACGAGCAAGGCTCAATCGAGCAGGGCGAAGAACTTTCTTGGTTCCATCTGACCGATACTCAGTCTCTTCTTGCTGCATGAGGACAAATTCTGCGTCAATCGAGACAAGGCTCTCGGGACATGGCAGCTCTTCGGGACCCAGTGGCTCGTGTTTGATCAGACTGGCGTCTCGGTGCCTGAAAATCGTAATTGTACGAAATGTATTACTAGAGGAAATGGCAAAAATACGAACACTGAAATTGAGGTGTCTTGACTGAGAATCGAAAGGTCAATGGTATCAGACAGCCCAGAATAGTCAAATTGTCCCTGACAGTCGGCTCGCTCTAGATACAAGATGGCAGGGACCTACGATATATTAATTAGGCGCGAGAGTTTTGATAATGTAGAGTTGCCGCACCTTCCATTTTCCGGGGAAGCTTAAGGCCTCTTCCTCAGAAATATTCTGTACCGAGAAGTCGTTGAAGAGGAACCACGAACTTAGCAAGTCATCTCGATGTTCTGCTTCCGGGACTGCAATAGGTTGAGGTAGTTATTCGGGAACAGTATGGTGTGTCTACCTTTGACGATGGCCACAAGGTGAGAACGCCTGTCCTTATTGAGTATTTGAACTATCATAGCCTTGAAAAGTCATTGTCAAGACAGCCCATCAAGAAAAAAGTAAGCACTGACTCTCAAGTTATATGTCACGAATAATGGCTCTTCGCTTTCACCGGTTTCGACATGAAGATCGACAGATGGCGTCAAGAACCTCTGTTTGCGGGTATCCAGCCAATATTCAAAAATTTCTTCACTATGTACATTCGCATTCACGGCCAATATCGGTGGCAAATCCGACGTTGCGACAAAGCGGCTAGAATCGAACATCCTTACTAGCTTGCAGTTGTGACAAGTTGCTTTATGGCTCATTTCTCTGAAAACTGACGCTTGTAGGACAGAAGTGAGGTCACTCTCGGGCCCACCCATACCCTAGAAGGATGCATGAGCGAGAGAAATTTCAATTTGGATCAAAACGACCTTTCGAGAATAAATAAGGTCGACCACGAAGGTAACCTGCTCCTTCTCCCTCGTGACTTTGCAATATGTGCACATAGAAGTGTTCCGGCTGTACATGCCGAGAAGCTGGGTAATCGGCGGTGAGGTTGCCGTGCGTTGTGGGAAAGATGGGTCAGGGGGTAACAAAGAGGGATTGTTAGGATAAGACTCTTCCTCGACAGCCAAATGATCCAAGAGGAACCGATGGAACATTTGTATCATCCGCGCATAGTTCGTTTCAGCCAAGTCCACGCCGTAATCAATGAGTTCAATGGCATTAACAGCTACCAAAGAAAAGTTTCAGAGGATGCATGTTTGATCAGGGCAGGAACATACACTGGGCAAGAACACCAACGGTCTTACAAAAATTACTCGACTGGCAATTTGTCCCTTTCGCGTCCTCCAACATGCGACTAACGAATCCAAGCTCACAAAGAAGACAATGCTCGCTTGGACAGCTCGTGGTGATGTGTGACTTCGCGACTTTTCTTATTGGGTGACAATAATGTAAAACCTGCACCAGGGAATTCGTGTATGAATTCAATATATGCGTCTCCAGGCCGCTAAATTCAGTTTTATTGAAGAATCTGGAGAGTATGAATAAATCAAAAACGGTTGGGTAACACGACGAGACGCTGTCTTACGCAAAGTCGAAATCTTCCACACCGAACTTTGAATATTCGATCTCTACCTTGCGATATCTGGGAGGCCCATCTGGACTATCGTTAACTCCGACAAATTCGACCTGCTGCTGCAATAAACGATGTCAGAATCGTGAAAAAGCGCGGATACTCACATCACTTGCATTGCTCACGTCACTCCTCCGCTTTTCACTCCTAAAGCGACCTTGGTCCTTGGGTGCTGCAACGGTGATCATGTTTCTACGTCCTTTGAGCTCACGTGGAAGAGGAGCATATGCGATGCCGTCGTTCATCTTCATGGTAGATAGCACCGAGAGCGGAATTTTCATGGGTGCTGTGGAAGCCTTTACTGACTCCAGCTGCTGGGCCCAAGACGAAAGGAGTAGACTATTGTAATGAGGAAGACCGATGCTGTTCAGTGGCCTAGGACAAGGTGAGACTAATAGCACTGACACAGATTTCAGATGAAACTTACGTGCTATCAGTCCAGTCAATTTCTGGTAGAGGTTCGGGAGAGTCAGCCCACTCAACGGGCTGACCTTCATACCCATTGAAGGGCATACCCTCATTAGCTGCAGCCAATATATGGATTACTCCATCCGAGTCTCCGAATGACATGTATGCCCCCGTGGGGGAGACGGCTGCGGAACTAACAAAGGCGGACGTGTCCAGCTGTGAAACCGCGGATAAGAAGTGCACTGAGTATGAGAAGCATATGGCTAATACCTGATGGAACTCATTTGCACTGGTTGGGTTGGATGTGTCTACGATATTGACGAGTCCCTGATTTGACGTGACTACCAGACTTGAAGAACGCATTGGCAGTAGATTGATAAAAGCAGGCCCAGAGGGGAATGGGAGGGGAGACAGGGGCTTCAAAGACCGGAGATCATATATCTTGACCAACGGATCAGGGATTGGCCGCGACTGCCTAGAGTCTGTTGGCAACAGTGGAACCGAAGGGAAGATCCTTGCTCACCTCAGCCCCCAACCTATGGTATAGACATAATTACCACTGGATTGCAAGCCCTGCATTTCGCTAGCATGGGCCCTGACGGTGTTTTCTGCGCCGCCTTCCCTTCTCAATCCCGTCCTATGGTCATGACAACGCAAAAATCCATCTGTGTCACCAGAGAGGAGGTAGGAATGGGTGAAGTGAAGGTGACGGATGACAGATGGCACAGATGCTTGTCTTATTGCACTTCCGGTAATGGAGTTTAGCAGCACAATCTCTGGAGTTGAAGTTGAGACTGCCACTGTCTTCGAGGAGCTTAACGTGCTGGAAAAGGTGGTGACAGACACGGAGGGACTACGGGGTGTTATTCACAGGCTCTTACAACACAGAAGGCCTATTGCGCACCGGTAATACCACCGATTGGCACCTCCCTTGCTCCATGCGCCTACTCCTTCTCCTGCTATACCCTGAGCCCGGACTTGGGTCTCATCTGCGATGACTTTGTTTACCGGTAAACCTCCTCCAACCGGAAAAGACACTCCTCGAATGCCCTGGGGGGTGTAATATGCCGTGACTTTCCCAGAGTTAGTCCCCGACCAAAGTGTATCGGATGTGGGGTCAAACGAAAGCGCAGTGATAGCTTGAGAAACTGTGTCATGTTGGGCAATAGGCACCAGGGGACGGTATGTTTGTGCTGACATGTACACTCATACGGGCACTTCAGTTGGCGGGCCTGATGTCGAGTGCAAGTGCTCATGTGACTCTCGCAACTGGCGCGTGTGTGCACCCGCCCTATCCGGTGTCCAGATATTCTCACAATCTCCCAATGCGCAGGAGCCAAGGGTCACACCACTCAATCCAAACCGGTGGCAATACAAGGCGGTATACTTGTCAGTACAGATTTTACGTTGCGTACACTACTTCTGCGATTAAGAATAGGCGTAGAAATACAAGGCGGTAGTATCTACTGAAGTCAGCCAATGTTCGTGTGGAAAATGCAACCGAATAAACATAATGACAAACGTACACGAAGCGTTAACGTGTCAACGAGCGATCGAGCTCATGTAGGAAGAAAGATCTAAATCGTGGTACTCCTCTTCCGCGGGCAAGTCCTCCAATCCGCTGAGAATAGTTTTGTGAGGAGGACCAGTACCTTGCTGGCCACTGTCCTTCTTGGCATTCGGCCTCTCGTCTTCTGTGGTCGTATGCCTAAAAAGATCTAAAACTAAGTCTGTATCCATCGACGCAAGACCTGAGTTTTGTTGTGTAACGACAGAGTTTGCGATATTGAGTTTGAAGCGCTGTAAACTGGAGCAAAATGAGTCCCACGGATCGACATAGGACATCACTTGGCATACCCCATGATCTTCTCTTCCAACGTCCCTTTCGTGATTAATCGATAGACATTGACCACCTTCTTCTGACCTATGCGATGAGCGCGGTCCATGGCCTGTAGATCCTTCATTGGATTCCAGTCATGTTCCACGAAGATAACCGTATCGGCGCCCGTGAGTGTCAACCCAAGCCCTCCAACGTGAGTCGTGAGGAGAAGACAGTCGATACTAGGGTCAGAGTTGAACGTCTGGACAACGGCGTGGCGCTTGTTCGCATCCGTGCTTCCATCCAGACGCATGTAAGTAACGGAAGGCATGTGCTTCTTGAAAAGCACATTCTCAACAATATCTAGCATTTGTTTCATCTGACAGAATATTAGGACTCGGTGTTGTGAGAATGCCCCCGGGGACGATGATGTCGGTTCCGCATCCGCGAGTTCACTCTTCCCGAGGTCACTTGTGTTGGTAAGTGTCGGTGTTCCACCTATGCCGCATTCGATGAGAAGTTGTCTGCAGGTAATATTTTTTCAGAAGACGTAACATCATTAGTGATGTTACGCACCTCAAGGCGAGCAACTTAGGAGCATGGTTGATGTCGAACAGGTTTGGCTTCTCCGGTTTCTGACCAACCTTTTGCAATGCGGCGTTGATGTCGTCATCAGTCTTGAGAACCATCGCTGGATGATTGCATAATTTCCGCAAATACTGCAACGATTGGAATATATGCCGCTGTTCACCGGGTTTTGCGCTCTTAATGGCGTCCTCCGCCGTTAATCTTGCCTGTGACTTGGAAAAATCGTCGTAGAGGTACTTTTGCATCTCAGACAGCTCGCAGAAGTAGTCCTGGATGATCTTGGGGGGAAGGTCATTTAGGACGTCTTCTTTTAACCGTCGTAGGAGGAAAGGTAAGACTTGTTTGTGCAGTGCCTCCAAAGCCAATGCAGCTAGAGGCCAATATTTCAAACACAGGTACATAGAGGTAGATTGAGCGAGCACATACCGGCTTCATTATTCTTCGACTTGCCGTCTCGATTGGACAAGATCGGCTTACCAAACCGCTCGCTAAACGAGGATTCGGAGCCCAGGAAGCCCGGCATTAGGAAGTCAAATAAACTCCAAAGCTCCAAGACATTGTTTTGGATCGGTGTACCCGAGAGTATGAGACGATGATTCGCGCGAATGCACTTGACGGCCTTGGTGAGTTTGGTCTTCGCGTTCTTGATGACATGACCCTCGTCAAGGATGCAATAATGCCAGTTAAATTCCTCTAGAGTGGTGACGTCATTTCGGACGACTTCATATGACGTGATGACGATGTCGTGTGTCTTCAGCTTTGGCACAAGTCGTTGACGTTCTCGGGCATTCCCGACAAACATAATGGGCTTCAAGTTATCGGAATACTTCAGGATCTCGTAGTACCAATGGCCAGTCAACGTCGGGGGACAGACTATGAGTGATGGTAAATGGACAGCATCGGGTGATTGCGTTTCCTTGTATTTCTTTGCTCGCTCGAAGTGCTTGCTGGCGAGTATACAAATCGACTGTAGTGTCTTCCCAAGACCCATATCTTATATCGAGGTCAGATTGAAGAACTCGTCAAACTGAGCATCTCACCATCACAAAGAATGCCATGGAGCTGATATTTGGCTAGGAAAGCGAGCCAATTCACGCCATCTTGTTGATATTTCCGAAGCTCTGCCTTGATTTGAACGGGAATATGGTACGTTTCGACCTTACTGCCGTCGAGAAGTTGTGTCAAGAACTGACGCTCTTCGTCTCGCCGCTTCAAAAGCTTTTCTGGGAAGCCAGAAGGGTCCGGCAGGCCAGCCTACACAGGGTTAACCAAAGCCTATGTCCGTAACAGCAATATCGGCGTACCTCAAGAGGGACCATTTTTACCAGGGAAGCAAACGTGTTCGTAGCTGTTGCGCGTATGTCATCATCTGGATCACTCATGCGTCCCAAAACCGGAACCACGAGGAAAATAACGTAGGGTAGAGCCTTATGATCCAACCTCTGGATGACATCTGTGAGGCAAGGCACCAGTAAGTAATAATCATCGGACGGTAGCCAGACATACTGAATACAAGCTCTGTGGCCCCTTGCCGGTTCGGGTTCACGAGGGTGTCGCCAAGGAACGGTAAAATTGTCTCGATGACGAAGCGCATAGCATCTACCGTCATCACATCGCAAATAGCAGCGAAACACCGTGCAGCAGATTGCCGAATAATGGCGAAGCGGCTTCTCAGTGCCATAGCAATCATGGGGAAGAGTTCCCGTATTTTTGGCCACAGCTCTTGATGAAGGGTCGGCACCACGGCCTCCAGAACGCTCAGAGAGTCAATCACATCCTGCCCGTGCTGTCGATTAATCAGATCGTCCGCAGAGCCGGGTGTATCTATGAAGCATGAGATTGAACGGTACATTAACAAGGTACGATATGCGTACCAGTTGAACAAGCAGTGAGGACACCCCCAGCCATCGATTGCCACATGTTTGGAATGACCTCAAGGAGCTTCTCCCCAAATTTGGTAGACAGCTCAATGAAGGCCAACCCAGCACCACGCCGTGATAAGCACGCCTTTTCTCTGCTCTCAGCTTTAACATCTTCCGGTGTACAATTCTCCACAGCTTTTGAGGCTTTCTGGAAGGACAGAATAGCGGAAAGGTGTTTTTTATGGTAAGCAAAGGTTGGTGTCCGTTCAATGTCTTGACATAAGAAAGTGCAAAGGTTCTTTACGATCTTATCCGGAGGTTGGGAGAGGCCATGAAGCGCGCAGAAGTCAATGAAGGATGAGACGGCAACTGCTGAGCGCGTTTGAAGATCCAGGTTCTCCTCGTTCTAGAAGGACAAGAATTTGAGAATGACACAATGAGCTGAGAGACAGGGCGCACCTTGATTCCGTTCATTACACCCTTCACAATCGGACTGACTTTGTCTGGGGTGTTCTTAAGCGCAACATACGCCGCAGCGAAGGCCGCACAGACGCGAATGTCGTGTTGTGTCTTGATTTCCTTGTACCATTCGATACTAGATATAACCGTTTTGCGCTTCTCCGCTATCACAGCAAGTTCCCGCTTCTTTGCCTTGCCCAATCGATCTCTCAGCTTAGTGTAATCCCGTTCCACAGCTGCTTCTGCAGACGCTAGCGAGAAACCGCCCTCCTTAGAGCCCGTGAGATCTATCTCCGTACCGAGAGTAGGAATTTCAATCCAAGGGATCTTGCAGTCGAAGGCAAAGCTGTGCAACAGATTCGTGCACTCTCCGTGGATACGCGCCAGAGTGAATGCCATCTCGTGGTATGCAGCAGGTGGCTCACTTTGCAACCATGCCAGTGTACGATTGCTCATTTCACGGGCCAGGGTGGACACTTCGATGAGCGGCTGGCGCTTTGAGGTGAAAGGCTCTGCACCATAATGCTTTGCCCACTCTTCGATGACAATAGCAGCAAGGACTTTCTGTAGCATACTGCTAGAGTCCACGTAATGAAGAAGGATTGATTGGAAAACGCTGTCCACGCTATGCGTCTGTAGGTATTCATAAGCCGTTATCTCTCGATAGATAAGTATACGTGCGTACGGATGAGTTCCAAGATGCAACCAGATAGGCCATGGCAGTTGCAGCGGCGATCCTTGCCTTCCATATAGTATCTGGCGATACAAGAGTAAGGTCCTGAGCTAGCATGTTTTTGTCCACATTATGTCGTTCTGCCGCCACCTGCGGACCGGTTTCTGAAGTTAACGGATCATAGAAGCCCGATGCGTCAATCGGGGATCCCATTGGAGTCATCATAGTTTCAAACCACTCGAGTAACTGTGGTGAAGCAATAACCGACTCCATCCAACCGGGTCTAGCGTGTAGAACATCGATTGCAGTATTCCAGGCGGCGGCGGTTGCACCACGTATGTCTGTACGTTCCTCGACAACGAGATTCTGAAAGAGGAGACGAAGGAATGAGGTCGCAACCCAGTCCTTGGAGAGAGAGGCAACGTTCATAAAGGAGTGAAGCGTCTCAACAACGGCAAGGCGAACTGTCGGTATCGTATGTCGGAAGAATGGGAAAAGCTTGGGAGCAAGATCGGAGAGTGGCAATCTGAAAATCGAACTTGAATTCTGAGCCATGGACATCGAGAAAAAAGACGCACGAAGCGGAGTTATTGCCTAGAATCTCTATTACTTCATCATACGAGACAAGCTTCCCTGTAAGTCATTAATATTTGGGCCTTTCGGGACAACAGGAAGTGACAACCTAGCAGATCCATGACGGCACCCACACTTGAACCAAGGTCGTCCTTCATGTCACCAAGACAGGCCCACAGAACGGATAATACGAGAGTAAGACAGCTTGGTAATTGCCGGACGAGATGAGTAGCCACGGGAATCAGACAAGACGCAGCCACAGAGCGGACGTCATCGTCGCGGTCACCAAGCCTATATACCAACAAGTAGTAAGATAACGGTATCGGAAACAAAAATGGCACTTACCCTAGCACAGCAGCATCGACTACGTCTTGCAAGACATGCTGAGGTCCTGATTCAAGGAGAGTTCCTGTCTTGACGCCACTCCTCTCTGACATATCCTCCATCTTCGCATCCAGACCGTCGTCATCTTCTCGATTTACACTCACATCCACACTTTCCATCTTGACAACAAGCTCGGTACCGGCGGCGATATCGACAGCCACGTTACCCTCTGCCTTGATGTCTTCGCTAGCAGCCCCCACCACATCGCTTCGAACGGCAACCTCGTACTTGATCCCTAAAAGTCCCGCATGTCGCACTTCCCAGATGTGACCCTTCCCCTTCCCGGGACCGTTCGTACCAGTGGGAAGAGAAAAATCTTGACGTATCATCTGCAGCAGAACCGAGTGCACGTGCAGAACCGAGCGGCGCGGCATGTGCAAAAGTAACGACGCAATTGTCTGGGAAACAGTTTCGCGTACAGGCGCGACTACCTGGTCCGAGACAAAGTCCCCAAACCTATCAAGTATGAAAACACAAAGAAGCTTCGCGGCAAGCGCATTGCACCATCGCTCGTGACATGCATCGTTTTCGGTATGTGAAGCGCCGACTGTGGCAACGTAAATGCCACATGCGCACAATGAAAAGAAAGATCAAACCTCTTGTGCCACAGTATTTACCCTGCGCTTTAAGAAGCTCGCGCAAAGCCATCGCAGCCCCATGTCGAACTTCCCAGGCTGGACTAAACAAATCGACCTCCAGGATCTTGACTAGGCCATCCCACACCCAATGTCCTGGTTCGACCTCAAGTGCCTGAGACTGCTGAGACGTCTTGGGAGAGACGGCGCCCCCCTTGGAGGGGTCAATGATGACTTTATCAGGTGCCGTTGGACTTTCGACTCTCGAAGGTGGAGGTGGTTTATCCTCTGCAGAAACGAGGCGTGCCCTACAATACGATGAGCGCTGTTAAACCCGGCAGTGACGGAACCCACTTGTTAGGAGCACCGGAAGTGGTGGCTTGAAATTTAGAACTTGAGGTTGGTGGAGGTGCATGCACGAATGCTGCATTACCTTGCTTGCGCTTCCGTTTTAATCGATTGCGCTCACGAGCAGAAAGGCCAGTCAAATCTTCATCTATCTGGGGTCCACACGGGACAGACGGCGAGGGAGCGACAGGAGTTGTTGACTTGGAGCGTGGAGACGGTGACCTTTTCTTCATTTTCGCACCGACATCGAGAGAGAGGTCCGCTGATACAGGAGTTGGGTCAGTATCCATAGGGTTCTCATTCTCGCCTGGTGCCTGAGCGTCTGGTTCGCTCTCAGCTGCTAACTCCTTTTCCAAGTCCATATCGTCGTTTGCTCCAAAATTATCTAGGAAATCGAGTCCGAGACGGCCCATGGCTTCCTTGCGTGCCTTCTTGACTTCATTGGATGACGAAAGGATGCCGTTTGGTTTGGTGAATTCCTTGCCGGAGGATGCAAGTAGGAGGGTTCCTTTCTGCACGAGTTCTACGACCGAGAGCATTGGGAACTCAGGAGGCGGAAAAAGTACGGGTGGCGCAGCAGAACAGATGGGTTTATCCTGGAAGGGGTGCCAGAGGGGAACTAAAGTGAATATCTGAGACAGCGCATTGGACGCGGCTGACCGAGATTCGTAGGATCTGGAATGAAGATAAGGGAGAACCTAGAAAAGCGTCAGACAAGAGTGTGACACTAATGAATTTCACAAACCCTCGCTATGACTGCCATCAGCTCTGTCCATCCGGATGGGTCTCCAAGGGGTTGGTGATGGCGATGTGCTTTAACATCGTCTTCGAGAGCGACATCTGAAATTACGCTCCTGGCCGCAAGTTGGGCTAGTTGCTTAGCGGCAGTTGTCCTCACTGAGATTGTTGAACCTGTGTCGAGTAGAAGGAGGAGCCGGTCCAACCTGAGGGAAACCAGTCAAGAAAGCGAAGGGAAGAAGAAGCAAGTCGGCGCCAACCTTGAAGACATTACGTAAAAGGAAGGTAATCGGACCGGGCCGGAGAGTCGATCTGTGGCTGGAAAATATTGATTTGCTTGGGGATGGTTCTCACGGCCCATGAACCCGCCGCGACCTTTTATCAGCCCCGGCTGACTGATTTGTGTGACGAAAATGTAAACATCGCGTGACAGTCCATTTTCCTTATTTGTCTTAGCCGTCAATCTTCAATTCGCCTACCCAGCTTCTCGCTCGATTTGGTCATTCCATCTACTTCCGTTTGTCCCCCTCACATGCCGTTGGCCGCCTGCCAGTGAGTATGCACTGGGCACTCCAACTTGCGGACCATTTCCTCCACTCCACCCTTACCCCCTCCTACACAAAAGGCAATTATCTCTCTCTCATCCTCCTTCACCTGCGTAACTTCCCTCCACAGAACTTGCAGACTGTGGAAAGGAACATGTCCATAAACTTCAAAGCGCTGCCGAAGGCATCATCGATATGTGCTCCGGACCTGACTCTTCTCGGGAGCTTGACCAGCTCATCGAACGGGCTTACATCAGCCTCCTCGCTTCTTGCAGTGCCGATCCCGTTCAATGGCGGAGACTCTATTCCGATGCAAGCGTACTACGTTCATTGATGGATCTCATTTCTCCGCAGGCGTTAGACGAGGAATCCGCCATGTCTTGCATTTCTCGCCTTGACCACGCCTTGATTATCGCGGGCGCCCCCGGCCAAGGCATGCAATCACTCATTCAAGATCTCATACTGAAAACACAAACCACGTACTTGCCTCGGAAACCGTTTATGTATTCTTCAAAACCTGCCATTCGTCCGACTAGACCTCCCTCTGTCGATTTACCAGCTCTTTCAACGTCATCTAGAACAATCCCCCGGCTGGTTAACCCGCCATCATTGTCTGTTTTTGGCCGCGAGCTCCTCAATAAGCCGTTCATTTTAACTGGGTTCGCATTAGACTGGCCCGCCATGAATGAGCATCCGTGGCACTCGATCGACTATCTACGTTCTGTAGCTGGGCGTGGGCGAATAGTTCCGGTCGAGGTAGGGAAAGATTACCGCACTGATGACTGGACACAACGTATGATGTCCTGGGATGATTTCCTGGATGTCCTTGAGAAGGACTCGACGCATTCGCAGACAATCCTATACATGGCACAACACAACCTCATTTCTCAATTCCGTGCATTAAGAGAGGACATCCTTATCCCGGATTATGTATTTACTTCTCCAGAAGCACCAGCCACCTATCCCTTTTACAGACCGCCAAATAACGAGGAAGAACTGGCCCTGAACGCATGGCTCGGTCCCCCAGGGACAGTATCACCGGCGCACACGGTATGCCCTATTTGCTCATCGAACTGAAAACTCCATTCTCAGCGTGGCGCCCAGGATCCGTTTTTCAACTTGTACGGTAAGCGCCGGTATCCTTGTATTGTATTCCGCTCGGAACGCCACTGGGCGAGCGCTTCCTCAGGCTGATTTACCTAAAGCTCAGGTAGTTGGTCGCAAGACAGTCTGGCTGGCGCCACCGACGCCGGGTATCACGAAAGCCATGTACTCATTCCCCCCGACATCAGTAAAATCAACGACCGAGCGCACACCCAACCCATCTGCGAATTCACTGGCGCCCTCTATGACCAATACGGCACAGGTTGACGTATTCTCTGACCAGAACAAGGACAAATTCCCCCTTTTCTGGCGAGACGCAGTGCCTGAGGCTTTGAGCACGACTCTTGAGCCGGGTGATGTCTTATTCTTTCCGCCAGGTTGGTGGCATGCAATGAGAAGCGAGGAGATGAGCTTCTCTGTATCAATATGGTTTTAATATAGTACAGTACCCTTGACCAACACGATGGTTTACATGTGGCTATTGCCCATCCTGTATGTGTAGTGTGAAAGAGGCACTAGTTTTATTCTGCCGTTACGCCCGTAAACCACATCTGGCAGTGGTGAGAAGATCACGTGGTTTATCATCACCTAGCCCTCATAGTCAACTGCGGTCTTGACGTGCCGCCTTGTCTGCCGCCTCGGGAGCAGAATGGCAACGCGAGATAAGGGCGTAGGAACTCATACTCGTCCACCACCACCAGCCATTCAGTCCGCCAATGTCCTACTATGCACCTGAATGTTGGCTGACATAGATGCAGGAGTGCTTATGACCATCTCTTCAACTCCGGCTTAGCCCTCTCCAAGATCAAGGACGCCGCTCTTGGAGGGACGCTATTTCATTTCGATGTAACGGACGACATTACATCGACCTGTGTTACAGGACGCAGCCTGGCATGGAAGGTACAGCGTTCTCCGTTCTTCTTCCCCCCTACCCAGCGCCAACTGACACCTCGATTCTCAGATCTTTCTAATCCCGGTTGACCCTATCCACCCCCAACTTGAACTTCCACCAAATCCGGCGATATACAGACGTTGTCTGAATGAATCACGCAAGCAGTTCACGACGATGCTGCTTGAGAAGATGCGCGCTCCAGATGGAAGCTACGAAGATGAGTTTATTGCACCCGGCGGTGAGAAACTGCCTGCTCGCACAGTGCAACCTGGAAATCTGGAGCGGAACAATCCCCTAAGCCTCCATGATGAGGTTCGTACGCTATTTGATCGCACAGATGAAAGCGCCTTAAGGAATTTTGACCGTGTTAACCCTACGGCCGCTTTAGAACCCATGGAAAGAGTGGTTCACTGCAGTCGAGTTGCGTAGGACAATTGCTCAGGACGTGGAGCGTACGTAAGTCCTACTAAGTCCACCCTCACATGGTTCCTTCCTTCCGCTCACACCTTACGATATCCTTTCCCTTTCATCGTTCCCGACCATTAGCTTTCCCGATATTGGTTACTACCGTGCGTCCATGGTTCAATACGAGCTCGCTTCTATTCTCTTTCTCTATGCCGTGTTGCACCCGGATGTTGGCTATAGACAAGGCATGCACGAACTTCTCGCGCCGCTCTATTATGCGGTGGACTATGACTCGCTACCTGATACGTCCGACCCTGATGACCTTGCTGACCTCTGCGCACGCAAATGGGTTGCGGCGGATGCATGGGTGCTTTTTGACCGCGTCATGGGAGGCGCAGGGCAATGGTATGAGTGGCGTGAGGCACCACAACGGCAGTTGCCTACAATGGCGGGCCTGGTGCATCTGAACGGGCAAGGTGGTATAGAACCGTACGTTACGCCGATCATTCAGGCGTGCAACCGCGTACAGAAGGACTTGCTAAAGAGCGTTGACCCCCTTCTGAACGGGCGTATACAAGCAGAGGGGATAGAACCTCAGATGTATGGGATGTAAGTGTTTCCCCGCATACCCATGTTCCGACAGTGGCTGACCGAAAGGTGCACAGCCGATGGTTGCGATTATTGTTTACAAGGGAATTCAACATGCACGACGTAATGGTATTATGGGATGGAATGTTCGCAGTGGACCCTTCGCTAGAGATTGCTCTCTGGATTTGTGTGGCCATGCTCATTCGGATACGGAATCAATGTACGTTATTCATACAGATGTTGGCACAAACTCACAGATTGCAGTAATCCCGTCGGATTACGGTGGACAACTGACCTACCTGCTTCGCTACTCATCGAACTTCTCCTCGGAGTCTATGCCTTCAGCAGCACCTCATCACACCGCACTACTCTTACGACAAGCGTTGACACTTCAAATGTCACCCACAGCTGCTACCGGCTCGTCTATAGTGATTGAGAACCGCAATCTACTCAGCCTCCCCGCCGAGGTCCCAGAGTCACCACCCCAGACTTCCCGTCGGCGTGGCGGGCGCTCCAGTGGAAGACGAGAGAGCGCGTCTGAAACTCGGTCAACCCCACCGGAGTTGGGACACAGTAGTCGTGGATCGATAGCGCGCGCAGCCAACGGACAGTTGAACTTGCCCGAGTTTGCGAAGGGCTTACTGGACCGTGGAGAAGCACTGGGCATCAATAAAACATTCATGAATGCCGTGTCTGAAATAAAGGTACGCCTTGCGCGTCCCTTTGACATGGCAGCTGATGGCTTTCCCCTTACACACGTAGAAAAATCTACCGGATCTTGCGGCGAACCTTGTGCGTGTGCCACAGGCACATGGGGCCACATACGCGGCGTACCCGCTCGTCGATGAACGTCCGCCTGAAGAACGTCCGCCATGGGAGCCGCGCACGCGTTTTGAGATTGAACGCGATGCTGCTGAACTACGCGCAGTACAGCGCACGCTTGGAGTCTCTGTCAGTTGGATCGTGGATACATTGCTACTCGATGAAGACGCCGACGAGTCGGAAGGACGCGCCCAAAAAGTGAGGGAGAACAAGCGCGAAGCACTTGAGGCGCTGGCGTATGTACGCGATGTCTTGCTTAGCGGGAGCACAGATGTAGACGAGGAGAGGCTGATGAGTGAGGACGAGTTCAAGAAGCGGCGAAGGGCCCAACAAGAGAAAGAAGAACAGGCTGCCACGTCGACTGCGAGAGAAGAGCCTCGGTCGCCCTTCGATAAAGCCGCCATCTCAGTACCTCCTGTTTCGAAGCCGGCAACACAACTTCAAGCAACGAATGCTCCACGGCCGAGGACTGTCGCCTCGTATTCCGTGCTGCCATCATCAAGCTCGTCGTTCGACTCGCCCCGCCTGGAGACGTCGAAGAGTCATAGGGTGCCGGCATTCGTTGCGACGTCCCCTAGGCAGGATAGCAAAGCACCGTGGAACTACACAAGGTCAAACTTTTCTTCTCGGCGGGGCGGCTTTTCAGCGGAGGTGCCATCATTAGCACCGTTACCGAGGGCGTCTACCGTGTTGACACCACCACCTACGACAACGGTGCAGAGTTCGCCATCCAGCCAAACATCGACGCCACGACTGCACGATCCATTGGGTGTACTACCGTAGAGCGAGAGTTAGTGCCTGTATTTTTCTCATGTAAAATAAAAGGTGGTGGATTACACGGATCCTGATTGGCCAGAAGGCGGGGCCCCCGGCGCCTGACGATTCCACATCACGTTTAACACGTTTACCCGCTTAACCTGCCCGGCCACAGTCGGACTCTACTCCAAATGTTTAGAAAAACACTCTCAAGGACATTTCCGCACGGTCATACGTTCCACTCTTCCGCCACCGTGCGTAGAGTCGTGGCGACCAACCCTGTAAAGGCCCAGGAGGTCAAGGTAGGCTAACTCATTTACATATTCGTTTTGAGAGTCTGAGACTGGCTAGCCATGGTCTTCCGGAAAATATCCACTTATTGAGCACGAGTATGACGCTATTGTCGTGTGAGTCGTTCTTCCGTGTTACGTCGCGTACAACGTTGGTTCTTATGCTTGTTTGATCAGCGGTGCGGGAGGTGCAGGCCTTCGAGCTGCTTTTGGTCTAGCCGAAGCAGGCTTCAATACAGCCTGTATCACTAAACTGTTCCCAACGAGAAGTCACACAGTCGCAGCTCAGGTAAATTTCCCTGTGTGTTCGCACTCATCCGCACGCTCATTATGATGGACAGGGTGGTATCAACGCTGCTCTCGGAGTGCGTATACTCTACTGGATTCCCGGGACGTTTGCTCATTTCTCTCAAGAACATGACAGAGGACGACTGGCGTTGGCATATGTATGACACTGTGAGACCAGCTTGGAGATGAACTCATTTACTCGCCTATATACATTTACTTACCCTCACAGGTCAAAGGGTCAGACTGGCTGGGCGACCAGGACGCAATTCACTATATGACCCGCGAGGCCCCGAGGACAGTCATCGAGGTGAGCTGCACTTCCTTACTCGTGCCTTTGCATGCTCCAAGTCTACTGTCCTGACATTCTATGCTAGCTTGAACACTTTGGCGTGCCATTTTCCCGCACCAAGGAGGGCAAAATATATCAGCGTGCCTTTGGTGGCCAGTCACTCAAGTACGGAAAGGGTGGACAGGCTTACCGCTGCGCTGCTGCGGCTGACCGTACCGGTCATGCGCTGCTACATACCCTCTATGGCCAATCCTTGCGCCACAATACGAACTTCTTCATCGAATTCTTTGCGCTCGACCTTATAATGCAAGATGGCGAGTGTGTCGGTGTTATTGCGCTCAACATGGAAGATGGGACCCTCCACCGCTTCCGTGCGCACAAAACAGTGCTTGCAACTGGCGGATACGGACGGGCTTATTTTAGCTGCACAAGTGCACATACATGTTCTGGCGATGGTAATGCTATGGTTGCGCGTGCAGGATTGCCGTTGCAAGACCTTGAATTCGTGCAGTTCCATCCGACTGGTATTTATGGTGCTGGATGCCTGATTACTGAAGGTGAGCACCCCATGCAATATGATTTTTAACATTTGGCTCAGTGGAATGAAGGTTCCCGTGGTGAAGGTGGCTACCTCCTCAATTCAGAAGGCGAACGCTTCATGGAGCGTTACGCACCTACTGCGAAGGACCTCGCCTCCCGCGATGTCGTCTCACGTTCAATGACCATTGAGATCCGTGAGGGGCGTGGCGTTGGTCCAGAGAGGGACCATCTCTACCTCCAACTCAGTCACTTGCCCCCTGAGGTCCTGCATGAACGGCTTCCTGGGATCTCGGAAACTGCTGCTATCTTCTCAGGTGTCGATGTCACAAAGGAGCCGATTCCCGTTTTGCCCACTGTTCACTACAACAGTATGTCCTTGTCGACTAAAGTAGTTCCTTTCTAACAACCTCACGTAGTGGGCGGTATCCCCACCCGGTATACGGGAGAGGCGATTACCATGGATAAGGACGGAAAGGATAAGGTTGTCCCTGGTCTATACGCTGCGGGCGAGGCTGCTTGCGTTTCTGTACATGGTGCAAATCGTCTTGGTGCCAACTCGCTACTCGATATCGTTGTCTTCGGACGTGCGTGTGCTCACCACATCAAGGAAACTCTAACCCCTGGGAAGCCGCACAAGGCCATACCGGAGGACTCTGGCCTCGAAAGCATTGCTTTCCTTGACAAGATTCGCAATGCGGATGGCCCTGAGCCAACAGCGAAGATCAGGCTTGCGATGCAGAAGGCGATGCAAACAGATGCAGCCGTTTTCCGCACTCAGAGCACCCTCGACGAAGGCGTCACGAAGATATGTGATATTTACAAGAGCTTCGAAAATGTTGGTATCAGGGACCGCAGCATGATCTGGAACTCGTGCGTATCAATTAGCTCCACTCTTCCACAGTGTCTGATGGCTGATGGAAATGGGATCATAGGGATCTGGTTGAAACGCTTGAGTTGCGGAACGTTCTTCAAAATGCTGTCCAGACGATAACCGCTGCGGCCGCTCGGAAAGAGTCACGTGGTGCTCACGCCCGTGAGGACTACCCCGAAGTAAGTCCCGTTAATTAATTAATTACCGACTCGTAGATCTGACATGCTGGCCGCAGCGCGACGACGATAACTGGATGAAACACACACTGACGTGGCAGCACGATGCAGCCTCGCCAGACGTTGATATCAAATACAGAGGCGTCATTGCTAACACCCTTGATGAAAATGAGTGCAAGTCCGTGCCGCCGTTCAAGCGTGTCTATTGAAAGACAAATCAGAAGGATCCAGGGGTGGAATCTGTCCTCTCTGACGTTGTAGTACCATTACGCGGAAGTGTTGAGGTCCTTAGCGAGACAGACTGAGACTCAATAATTCAGAACTATTGATGTACATGTTCCGTTTCCGTTCCACTCCGGGCAGCCCATAATAGACCCTAGCCATCTTGCAAAAAATCTTCGGGATTTTGGGGGTTGCACGCTAGTAGATGATCTGCGTTGCTGCACGGTAGCAATATGTGCGCGATGCCATCCAGATGCAAGGAAATACAGTAGTTATCGTAAAGCAAATTTTCACTGCGTCAGGGGGCCAATTTCAAAAGAGGTTCGCCCTCCAAGAGCAAGGCTGCTCCATCTCTATTTTTAACGGAAAAATAATTACGCGGGCATATACTGTACCGGCGCAGTTAAACGGGTAAACCGATAAAGAGGCAGGAACGGAAATACTTCTGTATGACAGTAATTGAAAGTACACAACCTTACTGTTAACCTTCGGCTCGCTCTCTCCTCCTCGACAATCCTAAGCACAGTAATGAGAAGCCCACCAAACCCGATCAACGCGATCCGGACGAAGTACACAAACGGAGATGAGATCTATTTGAAAAAAAATTACGCGACGTACGTACTGTATGTAGTGCATCCGCTTCTTTTCATTTGACACATGTTCATTCAGCGTCATGATTAATGGCCATCAACCATACTGTATCAGCCACCAAAATCCACGAGCCCTGCGATGTTATGTATCCTCCGGAACCCGCAAAATTAGCTCGAGATCGGGTAGCTTGACCGTCTGCCATTGATAAATTATGTGTGCAACGCGAGTGATTCTCTCAACCAGAAATATAGACGTGCGGTCTACCGGCAGCCGAGGGCTACCCCAGTAATCTTTTCTGGTACTGGTATCCATTGGGCCAGCAGCGATTAATCATTCAGAATCACTTTGACACATGCTATAGTATAATAGTCACCAGCCTGATATCACTCGTTGAACGCATGTAGTTCGTTCCATTAATGGCGTTCCACATAATCCCTTGATCAATTTGATATTCCGCCCTAACCGTCACAATACCGAGATCAAGCCTAGATGGAAATGGTGTAACGTCATACTTGGAGATTATTAGGGGCAGCTAATCAAATCGAGATGATATGGGTCTAGGAAAAACCGACTTATGCCAACCTGCCCTTCGTGTCGCTCCCGCGCCCGAAGGAAAACAATTTATGGCAACGGTTCGTCAAAGGCGAATCGGTTGTACAACGATTCTGGGAAATATCGAGCACGTGCAGTGCGGCCACCAAAGAATCGCCCGTCGAGTTCGCGCACGGTCTTCCACGCCCCTGCGGGGCCTGCGAATAGCACGAAGATGCGCACCGCAGCTGTTTCATCCTGCGGTGGAGGTTGCACAATATGCACAACAACTCGCTCGACTGTGCCATTTTTTG